>Ga0172379_10000104_pt1 | contig 217242 bp, 182 predicted proteins | sample GrowelOW334metaG_FD_119756 | JGI IMG/M metagenome (GOLD analysis project Ga0172379, IMG submission 119756) | Groundwater microbial communities from an aquifer near a municipal landfill in Southern Ontario, Canada - Groundwater well OW334 metaG | ecosystem: Environmental > Aquatic > Deep...
TCTTTTTCGCGCGGCGCGGCGAAACAAAACAGCTCAACCAACCGCACTGTTTACCCCGACTTCGATCTCACGCTTCAGCCCACCGAAGTTTTCACACAGTCTGGCGCTGCAGCGAACCCGGCGGGGGCGTCGCGGTTGCAATCGTTGCGTCCCATGCGCCGGGTCGCTGAGCTTGGGTCGTTAGACAGTGCCATCTTCCGCATCTGGTGGCCGGAGCTTCTTCCTGGAGTAAACTTTCACGCTTGGCTTGACGCGCTCCACCGGTTTGATGCCCCAGAGCCGGCGGACCTTCGGCGGCGCTGGTCTCTTCCTACTCACGACCCAACACGCGCCGGCCTTCGATGCGCAAACGGCCCCCGGCGATCAGCCGCACGGCTTCGGGATAGATGCGGTGTTCCTCGACCTGTATGCGGGCGTGCAGCGTTTGCGCCGTGTCGCTGTCGAGCACGGGCACAGCGGCCTGAACAATGATAGGGCCGCTGTCCACGCCGGCGTCCACGAAGTGAACCGTGCAGCCGGCCACCTTCGCGCCGTAGTCGAGCGCCTGCTTCCATGACTGCAAGCCGGGGAACGCCGGCAACAGCGCGGGGTGGATGTTGATGACGCAGCCGGAAAACGCCTTCAGGAAATCATCCTTGAGCACGCGCATGAAGCCGGCGAGGCAGACCAGTTCCACGTTGCGCTCGCGTAGCGCGGCGACGTAACGCTGTTCCACGTCCGGCTCCAGTTTGGTGCGGAACTTGCCCGGCAGAATATAGAGCGCCTCGATGCCGGCCTGCCGCGCGCGGTCGAGGATCTTTGCGTTCTCGACATCACTGATGATGACAGCGATCTCGGCAGGGAAACCGGGCTGGGCGCAGGCATCGAGCAACGCCTGGCAGTTGGTGCCGCTGCCGGAACCGAGCACACCGAGGCGGAGTTTGCGTTGAGGGGGACTTGTTTGGCTCATCTGAAATCTCGGACTTGAAATCTCAAATGGTCACGCCAGGCATAACGCCAGTTCGCGCAGCAGTTCGCGCGAACCGCAAGTCTGAACGCGTTCAATGGCGCGCTTCTCGCGCCGATCCACTTCTTGAAAGCTGATACCGATGAGCCGCGCGGTTTCTTCGAGTGAATGCGCCACGCCGGCGGCATTGAGGCCGTAACGGAGCACGATCACCTGCCGTTGCTTATCCGTCAGGCACTCAAAAAGCCGCTCCAGCATCGGCCGGATTTCGCGCTGCGCCAGCGTCTCCGCCGGATGCACAGATCGTTCGTCGCGCGCATCACCGCCGTCCGCCCACGCCGTTTCCAGTGACACGCGCTGCGGCATCACTTCCAGCCGGCGCAACCGCGGCAGCGCGTTCACGGGCACATGCACCGGCGCACGCTGGCCTTGCAGGAAGCGGAGCATCGCGCCGCGAATCCACTCCTGCGCGCATGTCGAGAGCCGGCAGCCGGTGGTGTTGGCGGTCTTGTCAATGGCGTGGAGCAGCGCCATGCAGCCTTCCTGAAACGCGTCGTGAAACTGGTCCGGCCCCGACGCCATCCGGCCCGCGAGGTCATAGACCAGCCGCACCTGCGCGAAAAACAAATCGGTCTGCGCCGCCTTGTAGCGCGGATAGTCGCGCTTGATATGCAACTTGAGCTTGTCGCAGAGCGACACCAACTCGTTCGGCAGCAGCCAGCGCCGGCGCGCGGCGGGGATGTCGTCCTCCGCGCCGAGTTGGAACAGGATGTGCCGCGCCTGCCGGGCGGTGATGTTGCCGGTGAAACTCTCCAGCACGCCGAGGAGCACGTCCTTCTGCGGTTCCACCAGCAACGACTGGATCGCCTGCTCCGCGCTCACGCCCTGACGGCCGCCGCGCAGGTCGCGCAACTGCATTTCGATCAGAACGCTCTGGCGAAACTGCGGCCAGCTCAGCAACTCGGCGAGGAACCGGCGGTAATGCGCCACCGTTTGCCGCAGGCGCTGCTCGCGGCCGGCGTCGAGCGTCTCCACGGACGCGCCGCTCTCGCGAACGTAGCGGATCAGCCGCTCATAACCGTCTGCGCAGCCTGACGCGCCGGTTTCCGGCTGGAGCGCGCCGGTTTCTGGAAGTTCTTGCTTGGTGGTCGCCGCAATCATACGAAACTGACAAACATTACCCCCAGTGGGCGTTTGTGGCAATTTCTTAGTGGCGCCGGACCGCTTTACAGCACGGCGGTCTTGCGTCAGAATTCAGTTGTCATGCGGAAGCGAAGTCCATATCGGAGGCGTTGCGGTCGGTGGCTGCGGCTGGCCGGATGGCTGGTCGCAATGGCGTTGCCCTTTGTCCATGCGGAGCCGCCACCCCTCAAGTTTTCGGACTTCATCACCTCCGCGCAACGGACAGATTCTGCGCCGCGCCTCAAGCCGCTCGACAATCTGGACGTAAACTACACCAAAAGCGTGCCCACGCCCGGCCCGGAGGCGATTGCCCGTGGCCAGCGCGATGCCGGCGAAGATGTCTTCAGCGCCATCTATGAACGCCCGCTGGCGCGCGACCTGGCGTTGCAGGTGGACGGCTCGCTGCGGTTTCCGCAGGAACGCCCGCTCACTGAAACCGGCGTCGCCCAAGGCAATCTGGCGGTGAACAACCTCACCACGCGCGCGGTTTACGCTGGGACGGACGACTGGTCGCTGAAACCGTTTTACTCGCACACGATGTGGAACCATCAGGAGCGCGCGCAGGCGACGGCGATGGACCGCGCCGCGAGCAGCCTCGGCATGGACGCCGACTGGCAACTGACCAGCCGCACCAAGCTCACCAGCGGATTGCAGAGCCAGCAGGTGGACTACACAACGTCCGCGTCCAGTTACCGCGCTGACATCGCGTCGTTCGGCGTCGAACAGCAACTGACCGGCAAGCTCAAAGCCGCCGCGAGCGTCGGCACCGAGTTGCGCGAAGAGTTTACCGGCAAGCGCGCGACCAATCCCAATAACGACCTGAACCTGAGCTACGCACTGCCATACGATGCGACGTTGACCGTCGGCCGCCGGCAGGCGATTCAGGAAAGCTACCAGCCGGACTTCTACGAGGAGATGAACGAGGCCTACTATTCGCGGCTGAGCCAGCGCGTCCTGCCAAACCTCCAAGTGGACACCTCCGCCGCGCTGGAATTCGCCGGGCGAAACAGCGCGCTCGCCTCCGCCCTACCCACACGCAATGAGTTCTGGCAGTTTCAGCTCGCGCCGAGCTATCAACTGCGCGAGGATTTGAGCGCGCAGATCGGCTACAGCCTGAAGGTTTACACCCTGCCCGCTGTGCCGAACCAGCCGCTCGACAACGCCGTGTTCCTGAGTTTGAAGCTCACTTACTAAACCGACGAGGACTTATGGCCGATAAAAACATTCCCGATCTCCAAGCCGTGCTTGTCTGCGAAGATGTCCGGCAGGAGATGAACCCCGCCAGCCAGACGCTCGTCGGCGTCGTCAATTGCCTCCAGTCGCCGCAGTTTCCCGTCACGGCGTTCAAGCTGTTCATCTGGGTGCGCTGGTGCGCCGGGCGCGGCCAGTTCACGCAGCGGGTCCGCCTGCTGACGACCGACGAAGTCACGGTGCTGCGCGAGTCCGACTGCACGTTCCAGCTCGCCGACGAACATGTCAGCGTCACCAACGTCACGCTCTTCGGCGGTGTGCAATTCGAGCGGCCCGGTGTTTATTGGGTCGAAGTCCACCTCGACGACGAGTTGAAGATCCACTTCCCGTTTCCGGTGGTGCAGATCAAGCAGCCGCCGCAGCCGGCGAAGACGGAGTGAACCAGACTCGCGCTAGAAGTTGCGGCGCGGTCTGTTCCTGAATGGGGAAATCACCGGCGGACGTTTCGGCGCGGGAGCGTGGGGAGGCTTTTCTTCCACCAACCGGACTTTCGGCGGCGATTCGAGAGTGAGCACCTCGACGACCTTGGCGTCCTTCACCGACCAACCCGTGACCGGCTCCGCTTCGCCAATCTTCGTTTCGGACGGCTTCTTCTCTCCGGCATCAGGCTCTGGCGATGCGAAGGCGGTCTGCATCGTCGAGTTCTGCACGTTGATGGCTTCGGCGAACTGCGCAGCGGCCGCGTCGAGCACCTGGTAGCCGTTCACCAGCCACTCCAGTCGGCCCGATTGAATGTCCACCAGCAATCCATGCACCGGAGTCTTCGGCCCAATGATCGGGCTGTGGCGGACGAAATCCACGGCCTTCATCACGTTCTGGCGCTCGCTGGCGAAGACGCCGAAGAACTCGACGAGATTGTCCGGCAACTTTGACCGGTTCACGCCGAGAGCGTTGAAGCGTTCGGTGAGTTGGAGCACGGTGGTCTGTCCGGCGCGGCAATCGGTGTGGCCGATGACGGCGATTTCCTTCCCGCCTTTCACCACGCAAGCCAGCGCCAACGAACGGATCGTGCTGCTCATCGAGCCGGTGATGATGTTGCCCGCGTTGCGCAGCCAGATGAACTGTTCTTCCGGCAGGCCGAGCACCTCCGGCATCAGCGGGTTCAGCCGCGGGTCAATGCACGTCAGTGCCACCACCGGCAGCGCTTCTGCGAAGTCCGCCACATGCACACCGGCGCGCTTATCGCCGGCCGCGGCGCGGTGGTTGGCATCCAGGATGGTTTCGAAGAGACGCATGGCGTCGGCGCGTTCTCAGCGACGGCTCAACTCGCTTTCTTATCGCTCTCGTCCTTCTCCATCGCTTTCCTCAGCGCCGGCACCTGCTCCAGCAGTTTCTCGAACTTGACGCCGGTGAGGCTCTCGATCACGGGCGGCAATTGGCTGATGATGGTGGTCACGTCGCTGGTGAGTTTGCTCGCGCCACCGCCGGGGCCGTTGCCGGCGTTGATGATGACCATCTTCTCGGTCTTGGCCAGCGGCTCGCTGATCTTGCCGGCCACGGCCGGGAGGATTTCGACGATCATCTGGATGACGGCGGCTTCGTTGTATTGCTTGAACGACTCCGCCTTGAAGCGCATCGCCTCGGCGGTCGCCTTGCCTTGCGCTTCGATGACGTCGGCTTGGGCCAAGCCGCGCGCCTTGTTCGCGTCGGCCTCGGCGATACCGGTGGCCTTGACGACGTCGGCGCTGGCGAAACCGGTCGCCTTCGTGGCGGACGCGGCGCCGGCGGCTTCGGTTTCGAGCTGGAATTTCCGCGCATTGGCGAGCGTCTCGACTTTGTAGCGCTCAGCGTCGGCGGGCTTCTGCACCACCGCTTCGAGTTCCTTCTGCTTGCGCTGGATTTCCTGCTGCTGTAGCTCGATCTGCTTCTGTTTCTCGATGATGCTGACCTGCACTTCCTCGGCCTTCACCAACTGGCCGGTCTTGAACTTCTGCAAATCGTAGGCGAGGTCGGCCTCGGCTTTCTTCTGGTTCACCGCGGCTTGATACATGGCGACGTTGGATTGATAGTCGCGCTGCGCCTCGGCGATCTTGGTGTCGGCGGCAAACTTCGCCTCCTGGCCGGCCTGCTGGGCTTGCGCGGAACGGATCATCGAGTCCCGGTCGGCTTCGGCCTGCGCGATGATGGCGTCGCGTTTGACCTGCGCGATGCGCGGCTTGCCGAGTGCGTCGAGGTAGCCCTGCGTGTCTCGAATGTCGCGGATGGTGAAGCTGACGATGCCGAGGCCCATGTTGGCCATGTCGCCGGCGGCCACCTCCTGCACCTTCGAGGCAAACGCGTCGCGGTTCTGGTAGATTTCCTCCACCGTCATCGTGCCGAGAATGGCGCGCAAGTGACCCTCTAGCGTCTGCATCGCGATGTTCTTGATGTCCTCGGTGCGTTTGCTCAGGAACTGCTCCGCGGCGGTGGCGATGGAGACGTCGTCGCCCTTGACCTTGATCTGCGCCACGCCGTCCACCTTCACCGGCACGCCCTTGCTCGTGTAAACCTCCGGCGTCTGCACATCTATGGTGAGCAACTCCAGCGAGAGCACGTCGGCTTTCTCAATGACCGGGATGATGAACGTGCCGCCGCCCTTGACGATGCGGAAGCCGCGCGAACTGATTTTGCCATCCGGGTCCGTCACGCGATACTTGCGGCCGGAGATGATCATCACCTCATTCGGGCCGACCTTCGTGTAGCGGCTGGCCCAGACGGTGCCGAAGACAAAGATGACGATGACAAGCCCGACGATGGCGACGGCGGCAAACCCCGCGCCTTCCGGCAGCATGGCGGCAAGTGTTGGTATCATATTCTCGGCTTTCGTTGAGTTGAGCGTTGTTTCGATGAGTGGGTTGGCGGTGGAAAATCCGGTTCAAGAAGCGGCGACGTAAAACTGCGTGCCGACGATGCGAATGATCTTCACGGTCTGTCCGTTGCCGAACGCCGCGCCGCCTTCGCTGCGGGCCGGCGCGGTGTAACGGCTGCCGCCGTGAATGTAGGCGATCTCACCGACGCCGTTCGCGGCAATCGGCGTGACGACCGTGGCCGTCAAGCCGATCACTTGGGCGATCTTCGATTCGCTGGAGCTTTGCGTCCGGCGGAACACCGCACGGAAGAGCCAAAACACGAGCGTTGCAATGGCAAACCCGCCCAACGCCGCCACCGGCGCGCTGATCAAGACCGAACTGGTCGCCTCGATCTTCGAGAGAACCATCCCGATGCCGCCGAACGCCGTGATGAACGAAGCGATCGTGGTGGGGCTGACGGGCGAGAAACCGGGCATGTCGTGCGTGCCGAAGCCCGCCTCGGCATGGCCCTCGGCTCCAAGGGCTTCGTGCCCGCCCGCGCCCGCATCGTGCCCGCCAAACACGTCCGCCATGAAGGCGCTGACGATGGTGAAAAGCAAACCGACCCCGAAGCAGATGAGATAGACCAAGAAGACTTTGTCCATAGTAACCTCGTTGGCGTGGTTCCGGGCGTAGTTAATGCCTCTCCCTCCCATCAAGCAAGCCCGAAAGCGCCGCCCGCCCTCCCGCACTCGTTCCGCGCGGCGCAGCGCCCACACACCGCCGCGACTTTTCTGTTGTGCCGCAATCGCCCCGCGCTACACTGCCGCCGAAGCAATCGAAGGAATTATCATGGCCGTGCTGATGTCACAACGAGGCTTTAGTGGTTGGTGCAAGCGAATCTCTCCCCGCGTGACACTTTCGACAATTTCTCAACCCCTTTTGCTGCTCATCCGCAGCAGTATGGATCACATCCTCGAAACCATTCGAAAGAACCACGCCCACAGTGCCGCGCAGGCAAAGAAGATGTGCTTAATAGCGACCTAGTCAGCGCACAATCGGAGATAATATGTCACTCGTCTTAATCATCGTCATCCCCCTCCTCGCAGGGGCATCCTTGTTCGCATTTGCGGTTAGCTGCCGCCAGAAGCGGGATGCCAGGACTCAAGCCATCAGTCTTGTTGCAAACATCGCGACTATTGTCGGAGTAAGTTTCGCCGTCCTTGCTGTTGTTTACGGTGCCCTTCAGTATGAGACTTACTTGCGTGAGTTGTCCAAGAAACCGGACATGGAGGTATGCATCTCTCCACGTGTAATTCCTAAGTCTGGATTGATTCGGTATTCCTCACCTTCTGCACAGTATACAGAGCCAATGAAGATTATCGTAGAAGTCACCAACATCGGGCAAGTCTCAGGTCGAGAAGTGTTGGCCGTGGTGGGCTTCACCCCCAACGTGCAAGTTCTAAGCATCGACTACCGCGGTCCTGGTTTTGAAATGCCCACGCAAGGGAAAGCCGTTTTCATGTTATTCAATCACGACGTTCCAATTCTACCCGGCGGACCAAGCATGCCTCTCATGGAATTAACGATTAGACTCCAGAGAATGGGACAGGAACGAATTGAGATCGCCCAACTGATGACAAATGTGGAAGGAAAGCGCTTCAAAATCTATCAGGTATTCCTTGACCCAATCTCAAATAGGTTCAACAACGAAGTTTGCCAATCTGGGCATAAGACCTCCGTGGGGAATTTCCCATTAGAATGACTGAAATTGTTGGGCCATTCGACAGATGAGGCGGCGACGTAGGTTTCCAAAAGTAGTTTTGGGTTCTTAGTATCCGGTCGTCGGATTCAATTCATGATTCTTAACGAGTTTCAGACCGGTGGCGGCTATCGAAAGCACGTCAGCAATAAGTTTCGTCTGAGGCGCGGGGACGGGAGGCGTGAGGTTTTGACCTGAGGGTCAATCCAGTCTTGACCTCACTTCACGTCAAGCCGGTCCAGCCGCAGGAGAACGGCGCCGAAGTCGAGGACGCGCTGGCCGGGGACGAGGAAGCAGGCGGGGATGCTGTAGCAGTTGCCATAGCCGCGCCGGAGCATGCCCAACTCCAGCAGGACGGCGCAGTGTTTGCCGATGTTGGTGGCCGGAACATGGAGGCGGTTGGAGAGTTCGAGCACCGGCAGGGCCTCGCCTTTGAGGAGTTCGTCGAGGATTCGCCACCGCGTCATGTCCGAAACGGCTGTCAGGAGGCGTCCCAATGGGATGACGGGTATTTGTCCGGTCGTGGCGGTCGTATTCATGGCTTTTTCCCTATTTTCCGCAGGATTACAACATATTCCGACGACCTTGGCAAGCGTTCTACGGGATGGTTGGTTCTTTCGAACAGGTGCGATATTCTTCCTGCCGGGTGGAAAGTTCTTTCTACAGGGTGAGATATTCGTCTTCCAAGATGGGATATTCTTTCGGACAGGTGTGATATTCCGTCAAACAGGTGGAAGATTCTTTCTATCAGATGTGATATTCTCGCGAACGGGTGTGATGTTCTTTCGGGCAGGTGGTATATTCCTCCTCACAGATGGGAGAATCTTCCGGACAGGCGGGATATTGTCAGTTGGAAGCGTGCCGATTCAACGGCGGAGGTTGAATTCAGTGATCGAGGCTGAATCGAAGTCCGTCGCGATTCGCCGCTATGGCCGGACGAACGCCAAGGTTCCCCAGACTTCCCCGCTCTGCCGCGCTACAACTGTTTTAGTTCCCGCTCGATGCCCTTCGCGTCCTTCGTCGGGCCGATCACGGCCAAGCGCAGGCGCGACGCGCGAAACAGATCGCGGGCGATGGCGTGGACTTCCGACGCCGTGACTTGTTGGACGCGGTTCACCACCTCGTCCGGTTCAAATATCTTCCGGAAGCCGAGCAGGTGTTCGCCGGCCCACATCATTTGGTTGCTCGTGCTCTCCAGAGCGAGCCGCATCTGGCCGATGGCGTAGTCCTTGGCGCGACGCACCTCGCCGATTGACGGCGGCTTGGCGGCGGCGCGGGCCAGTTCGCGCACTGTCAGCCGCAGCGCCTTTGTAAGCCGCTTGTTGTCGAGGCCGGCTGAGACGATCATCGCGCCGGCGTCGGCGAAGTAGTTGAGCGAACTCTGGATGGAATACGCCAGGCCGTGCCGCTCGCGCACCACCTGGAACAGCCGGCTGCTCATGTTCTCGCCGAAGATCACGTTGAGCAGCTTCAGCGCATAGCGCCGGTCGTCGGAACGGGAGAAGCTGTGCAGGCCGAGCGCCAGGTGGCTCTGCTCGGTCTCCTTGGTCATCAGCCGCACGACGGGGCCGCGTCCGCCCATGCGCGCGGACAGGAACCGGTTGCTCCGGCCTTGGCGGATGCGCTTCGCCAACGGCCGCACCGCCTCCAGCAAGCGCGCGTGCTCCAGCGGGCCAGCGGCGGCAATGATCGTGTTGTTGCCGACGTAGTGCCGCGCCTTGTAGTCGAGCAGGTCGCGGCGCGAGATGGCGTCCATGGTCTTGAGCGTGCCGGTCAGCGACTTGCCCAACGGCTGGCGCGGCCAGAGCGTCTCGTTCAGAATCTCGTGCACGTGCTGGTCCGGCCGGTCCAGATACATCTGGATTTCTTCCTTGATGACACCGCGTTCCTTCTCCAGTTCGGCCGCGTCGAACCGCGGCTCCAGATAGATGTCCATCAATACGTCGAGGAGCAGGTCGAGTTTGTCGGCGCTGGCCTTGGCGAAGTAGCAGGTGTGTTCCTCGCTGGTGAAGGCGTTGAGGTAGCCGCCGATGCCCTCGACCTCCTGGCTGATCTGCTTCGCGCTGCGGCGGCGCGTGCCTTTGAAGAGCATGTGCTCGATGAAATGGCTGACGCCGCAAATCCGCGCCGGTTCGTGCCGGCCGCCGACGGCAACCCAGACGCCGAGCGCAACGCTTTGCATCGAGGGCATCTCGGCGGTGGCGACCAACAGGGAGTTGTCGAGGCGCGTGACGTGGTAGCGGGCGATCATGTCATTTTCTTTCGCTCTGCCGCGTCGTGCTGCGCACGCCAATGCCGGATGTGCTCGACCGCCTCTTTCGGCTCGTCCACGCAGATGAAGATGTCGAGGTCCTCTGGCGAGATGCACTTCGATTTCAGCATCGTCTGCCGCATCCAGTCGAGCAGGCCACGCCAGTAATCGCGCCCGATCATGACGACGGGAAACCGCTCGATGCGATGCGTCTGGACCAGCGTGATGGCCTCGAAATACTCATCCAGCGTGCCGAAACCACCGGGGAAAAGCACGAACGCGTTGGCGTATTTCACGAAACAGACCTTGCGCGTGAAGAAATACCGGAAATCGAGCGGATGGTTGATGTAAGGGTTCGGCTTCTGTTCCGACGGCAACTGGATGTTCAGTCCCACGGAAACGCCGCCGGCTTCGCTCGCACCTTTGTTGGCCGCTTCCATGATGCCCGGCCCGCCGCCAGTAATGACCGCGAAGCCGCTCTCCACCAACAGCCGTCCGGTCTGCGTGGCTTTGCGATACATCGGATCATTGCGCTTCGTGCGCGCCGAGCCGAACACCGTCACCGCCGGCCCTATTTTGCTCATGGACTCAAACGAGTCCACGAACTCCGCCATGATGCGGAAAATTCGCCATGGATCATCCCGCGTAAAATCTGGTATCGAGGCGCCAAGCATAAGTAAGCCGCCGCAATGTATCGGCCCCGCCGCAGCATGTCAACGAAACGGGCGAGAAACAGGCTATAAGGTTCCTGGTCGAGGCGGTGGCTGAAACACTCAACCGGCCTGCTCGCGCGTCTCCATGCGTAGCAGCCAGACGCTCATCGCCAGCACCGCCATCTCCACCACCAGCGTTGTCACGCCGAGCCGTCCGCTGAGCGGCCCGAAACAGCCGCACTCCGGCGACAAGCCGCGCGCCAGCGTCACCACGCCCGCCGCCAGAAAAACCACCGACATGCCCACCATCAGCGCCAGCGCGCCGGTGCGCCACCGCCCGATGACCGCCAGCACGCCGGCGACGACCTCCCACCACGGCAACAACACCGCCACCGTCGGCACGAGCGCGTCCGGCAGCAGATCGTAGTCGGTGATGGCGCGGGCGAACGCAATCGGATCGGCGATCTTCAGCGCGCCCGCAACGATGTAGATGCCGCCGAGCAACCACAGCGCCACACGTGCCGCGAGAGTTTTCATTTCGTGGCGCATTTCCGTGTTCGAGAAACACCCCTCGGAGTCGTTGTTTCGCCTCCAACTCAACCCGGCGGCAGGGTGAACCAGAAGGTGCTGCCTTTGCCGACTTCGCTCTCGAGGCCGATCTGGCCGCCGTGGGTTTCGACGGCAAGTTTGCAGAAGGTCAGGCCCAGGCCGGTGGAGTGGCGGCGCGCTTCCTTGTCCACCTGGCCGAACTTCTCGAAAACCTTCTTATGATGCTCGGCCGGGATGCCGGGACCGGTGTCGGTCACGGCCACGCGCGCCATCGAGTCCTTGCGGCTGATGGTGACGGTGATCCGTCCGCCGTCGGGAGTGAACTTGACGGCGTTGCCAATGAGATTGGCGATGATCCGCTGGAGGACGTCTTTGTCGGCATGGACGCTGAGCGCGCCGGACTGAGACTCGATGCTGAGGCAGCGCTGGCCTTTGAGGATGCTGAAGGTGTCCACGACGTCCTTGGCGATGGCGGCCACGTCGCACGCCTGGCGGTTCAGCGGCATCTCGCCGGCTTCCATGCGGCTGACATCCAACAGGGTGGTGACCATGTCGAGGAGCTTGGCGGTGTGTTTGCCGAGGATGTCAATGTAGCCGACTTCCGACGCGTTGAGCTTGGCGGCGACCTTGACTTTGATGAGATCCACATAGCCCGCCATCATCGCCAGCGGCGAACGCAGATCGTGGACGACGAGGTGAACGAGGTTGTCGCGGAGGGTTTCGAGTTCGCGGAGGCGCTCGTAGTTTTCCTTGAGTTGGCGGTTCTGGCATTCGAGTTCCTTCTGGAGCTGCCGGAGCTTGAGGTGGGTCTCGACGCGGGCGTGGACTTCCTCGAACTGGAACGGCTTGGTGACGTAGTCCACGCCGCCGAGGCCGAACGCCTTGACCTTGTCCATGGTCTCGTTCAAGGCGCTGATGAAGATGACGGGAATGGAGGCGAGCTGCGGATCGGCTTTGAGGCGCTTGCAGACTTCGTAGCCGTTGATCTCCGGCATGTTGATGTCGAGGAGGATGAGGTCAGGCGGGTCGCTCTTGGCGGCCCGGAGGGCCATCTCGCCGCTGGGAACGGGACGGGCCTTGTAGCCGCGGCCTTTGAGCATGCCGTTGAGCAGTTGCAGGTTCTCCGGGGTGTCGTCCACGACCAGGATGCTGGGGGTGGCGGCAGGAGTCGGTGTGGGTTGCATGGTTTGTCAGGGCGCTTCCGGCTGCAGGAGATGCAGCAGCCGTTTGTAATCGAACCGTTCCATCAACTGCCGCAACGCCCGCGCGAGCGCGGGATCACGCGGCTCAATGCGGGCGATGAGTTCCAGCAGGTGGTCGAGGTCGGCGTTGATGGCGGCGCGGCGCATCGCGTCCGTCAGGTCGCGTGGCAGGGCCGCCAACGCGGTGCGTTCGATCTTGGTGGTGGCGCTGGCGGGCGAGGGCGCGATGGTTTCGCCGGCATAGACATATTTCACGCTGAGGAATTCCCGGATGGTTTCCAGCAGCCGGCCCTCGCGGTAGGGTTTGATGATGAAATCGTCGGCGCCGGCGGCGAGGATGGCGTTGCGGCTCTCCTGGAAGGCGCTGGCGGTAACAACGATGATCCTGACCGGCGGGGCGTCGGGGCGGGAACGGATGCGGCGAATGACTTCGTAACCGTCCACGACCGGCATGCGCAGGTCGAGGAGGATGAGGTCGGGGCGCCACTGCTCGTATAGACGCAGCGCCTCTTCGCCATCGGTGGCTTCCGACGTTTCAAACCCGACGGTTTTGAGCAGAGTGCGGAGCAGAGTGCGGTTGTCCTCAACGTCATCCGCAATGAGCACTCGATATGTGCGCTGACCCGGCTCCAGCCTCAGCACGTGACGCAGCTCAGTCTTCTGCGCAACCGCGGACGATTCGCCTTTGGCAATGGCAACATCGAACCGAAAAACGCTGCCTTTGCCGGTCTGGCTGGTCACGGTGATGTCGCCGCCCATGAGCCGGACGAACTCCCGGCTGATGGCCAGACCCAGGCCCGTGCCGCTGCCGGCGTGGCGTCCGGCGCGGGTCTGCTCGAACGGGTCGAACAGCCGCTCCATTTCCTCCGGCGCGATGCCCGGCCCGGTGTCCTCGACTTCGATTTTCAGGCGCAGGACGTTGCCTTCCATCGCCTGCGTCTGCGCACGCAGCGTGATGCCACCTTTATCGGTGAATTTTACGGCGTTGCCCATGAGGTTGATGATCACCTGACGCAGCTTGCTCTCATCGGTGACCACGTAACGCGACACCTCGCCGACGCGCTCGATGGAGAAGCACAGTTGTTTGTCGTCGGTCCGCAGGCGGAACATCATCTCCACGTCGTGCAGAAACGCGTGCAAGTCGAAGGTCGTCGGGTTCAACGTCGTGCGACCGGCTTCGATCCGGGAGACTTCGAGGATGTCGTTGATGAGCGCCAGCAGGTGCTCGCCGCTGCGGTTGATGGTGTCGAGGTGCTGCCGCTGTTGCGGCGTGAGGACCGGATCGCGCTGCATCAACTGCGAAAAGCCGAGGATGGCGTTCATCGGCGTGCGGATCTCGTGCGACATGTTCGCCAGGAACACGCTCTTGGCGCGATTGGCCGCCTCGGCGGAGCGCTTGGCATCCTCGAGCTGCTGGATGGATTCCTCCAGCTTCTTCAGAGCTTTCTCGGCACGCTGCCGCTGGGTGTCGGCGTCCTGCATCATACTCAAAGCGATCCGGCGGGACTTCTCCGGGTCGCTTGAGCGGTCGTCGAGCCGCCGATCCATATTGTTAACGTTGGAAAGCATCGCGTCTCCGCTGGGTCACACCTTGCCGGGGCTGCTGGGCGCGCCGGCGGCGGGATTGTCGCGCCGCCAGACCGGAGGATAGGTGGGCGGACGGTTCAACTCACCGCAAAGCCGGTTCACTTCCTCCTTCAACTCGATCACACGCTCCTCGCGTCCGATCATGGCCCTGTAGAACGCTTCCAGTTCGGCGGTGCGCTCCTTGACCATTTCTTCGAGGTGATCGCGGTGCTGATTCAACTCATCCTCCGTCCGCTTGCGCTCCGTGATGTCCTCAGCCACGGTGAGGATGCATCGCTCTCCACCAAACTCGATCATTTCCGCCGACAATCGCGCGACGTGCGGCTCGGCACGCTTGGAGCGGAAGCGAGCTTCCACATCGCGATAGCTTCCTTCAGTGATGAGTTTCCGGAAAGCCTGCTCCAGTTCCTGCGGATTGGCCCACAACTCTATTTCCGAGGTCGTCTGCCCGACCACTTCGTCGCGGCTGTAGCCGGTGTATTGCTCGAACGCCTTGTTGACCTCGATATACCGCCGGTCTTTGAGCGAGACGATGGTCATGATCGTCGGGCTGGCTTGGAACGCCTTGGAGAATTTCTCCTCGGACTTTTGCAGTTTCCCCTCCGCCTGATGTTTGTAGAGCGCCATCTCGATGACCGTCTTCAGTTCGCGGTCTTCGAACGGTTTGAGGATGTAACCGAACGGCTCCGTCACCTTCGCGCGCTGCAACGTCGTGTCGTCCGCGTAAGCCGTCAGATACACCACCGGCAAGTGCCACCGCTGGCGGACCTGCTGCGCGGCTTCGATGCCGTCCATCGCGCCCTCCAGCCGTATGTCCATCAGCACGAGGTCAGGCAGCAGTTGGCCGGCCAGCGTCAGCGCCTTCTCGCCACTGGGCGCCGAGCCGACCACCTGGCAGCCGAGCAGGTCCAGACGCACTTTCAGGTCGGCAGCCACGATCGGCTCGTCTTCAACAACTAGAATCCGGGGGTGACTATTCATAAATGTTACTCTCCCTGCTTGGCTTGAAACGCAATGTGAAAGGCAACGCCATGGTCTCGTGTAATCTCAACAGCACCACGCAACTTCTCCACCAACATGAACACCAACTGATGACCCAAGGTTCCGGTCTGGTGAACGTCCAACCCTGACGGCAGGCCCACGCCATCGTCGGCAACCCTCATAACGATCTGTTCCTGCGGCGTCGTCCGCAACTCGACTTCGATTCGCCCCGCCCGCCCGCCGGGAAACCCGTGTTTGAGCGCGTTGGAAACCAGTTCGTTGATGATGAGGCCGCACGAAACCGCGCGGTCCAGGTCAATGGCAACATCCTCCAGATGCGGCTCCAGCTTGATGTGCGCGGTCTTCGGTCCGTAGGAACGGAAGAGATGGCTGCAAATATTCTCGATGTAGTTGGCGAAATTCACGTGCGCCAGGTTCTGCGACCGGTAGAGCGTTTCATGCAACAGGGCCATGGAACGGACACGATTACCGGTTTCTTGCAAAGTGTCGAGCGCCGCTGTGTTCTTGGTGCGGACTGACTGGAGGCTCAGGAGGCTGATCACGATCTGGAGGTTGTTCTTCACGCGGTGGTGCACTTCCTTGAGGAGAACGGTTTTCTCCTCGAGGGAGGCCCGAATCTCCTCCTCCGCCCGTTTGTGGGCGGTGATGTCGCGTGAAACGCCGACGAGACCGGTAATTTTCCCCGTCTTGTCACGCAACGGCACTTTGGTGGTGGACACCCAAGTCACACGGCCGTCCGGCCAGATTTCCTTTTCCTCCTTGCCCACCATGGACTCGCCCCGGGCTATCACGCGGCGTTCATCCTCAAGCGCCCCGCGCGCGTGCTCTGGCGCGAAGAAATCGGCATCCGTCTTGCCCACGGCTTCGCTCGGATTGCGAAGGCCGAACGACCGGCTCATGGCCTCGTTGATCCGCACGAAGCGGCACTCCAAGTCCTTAAAGTAAATGTTGTCGGGGATGGTCGTGATCAGGCTGTTGAGAAGGCTTCGTTCCTGTGCCAGCCCTGCCTCCACCCGCTTGCGTTCTGTGATGTCCTGAACCATCACAAGGTAATACATCGCCCGTCCTTGCTTGTCACGAATGACCGTGGCCACAGCCGAGCACCACACAATTTCCTTGTCCTTCCGGATGTAGCGCTCCTCTGTGCGATACACCGGAATATCTCCACGCAGGAGCTTCTCGACAGATTCCACGTCCTGTTTGAGGTGCTCTGGATGGGTAATATCCTTGGCGGTAAAGGAGGTAAGTTCTTCCTCGGTATAACCCAACATTTCGCAGAACGCGGCGTTGGCCTGGATATAGCGAAAATCCGCGCCCACAATGGCCATGCCGCTCGGGCCTTCTTCGAAGATCTGGCGGAAGCGTTCCTCGCTTTCGCGCAGCTTCTCTTCCGCGTGCTTGCGCTCGCTGATGTCCCGGCAGTCGGAGAGAATGGTTGGCTTGCCGTTGAGTTCGAACATGTCGGCGCTGATTTCGACCGGGATTCTCCGTCCGTCCTTGGCAACATGCACTCCTTCCCACAGGGCGTGCTTCTTCTCCTTGAGTTTCTCCATGATCGCAGGGACGAGAGGAATAAATTCGGGAGTGTCAATGTCGGAAAGGTTCTTCTGGACAAGCTCCTCGCGGCTGTAGCCCAGGCGCTGGCAGGCCACGTCGTTGACTTCGATGATTCTGCCTGGCAATCCATTGTCCCCCGGTCCCTCGGCGACAAACACCGCGTCATAGCTGCTGTTGAAGAGCAAACGGTATCGCTCTTCGCTGGTCCGCAGCGCTTCCTCTGCCAGCTTGCGCCCGGTCACATCCCGGAAGCTCCACACCCGTCCCACCGGCCGGCCCTCGATGCATTGCGGCAGGGAATAGCGTTCAAAAACCCTGCCATCCTTGAATTCCAGCACGTCAAACCCGGTGACCTCAGGATGGGCATAGAGCTTCTGCACTTTGGCGATGAAGCCTTCCGGGTCTTTCAGTTGACCCAACATCAATTGGATCGCCTGTTGATCGCGGCCGGCAGTCATCAGATCGCGGTTTCTCCACTCAGGGATGAGATCCTTTGGAACCCGCCACATACGGATGAACCGCTCGTTAAAATCCACAATCCGCCCTTGGGGATCCACCACCAAAATCCCGTCTGCTGTGGATTCCAAGGTGGCTTGCAGGAGCGAAACGGAATGACTGAGCGCCTGCTCTCGCTGCTTGCGCTCGGTGATGTCGCGGGCGATGTGGACGCTCCCGATGAGTTTCCCTTCCGAATCGCGCAGGGGCGAAACCGTTTCGAGGAAATCACCGCTCAGCCGACTCTCATGAGTTTCTGCGGAGTGCTCAAGACCATCCGCAAGCAATAGCCGGTGCGGGCAGAACTCCGGCGGATCGTCCACCCCATGGACAAGCGAATGGCACGTCTGCCCGATGCATTTGTTCAGCGTCAGGCCCAACTTGGCCGCCATGGACCTGTTGGCGCGAACAATCCGATACTCGTTGTCGAGGATCGCGACAAGGTCCGGCACCGCGTCGAACGTCCGTTCCCAATCCTCTTTGGCTTGAAGGATGTCGTGTTCCGCCCGCTTTCGCTCGGTGATGTCGCGCGCAATGCTGGACGCGCCCACGATCTCGCCCGCAGCATTCCTGATCGGCGAGATGGTGACGGACACGTCAATGATTTTCCCGTCCTTCTTCCGTCGCTTGGTCTCCAGGTGGGTGACGACCTCTCCGCGCTTGATCTTGTCCAGTATCTGCGGCAGTTCGTTGGGCCGGTCCGCCGGGACCAAAACGGAAAGGGGACATCCGACGATCTCCGCCGCCGCGTAACCGTAGAGCTTCTCCGCTCCCGGATTCCAATTCACGACAACGCCGTCAAGGGTTTTGCCAACGATGGCGTCTTCCGACGACTCGACGATGGCCGCCAGTCGCGAGATGACTCCTTCGGCCACCCGGCGTCCCCGCCGCATCTGCGCCTCCCGTATTTCCCGCTCCACGGCGGGCACGAGGCGGGCCAGATTGCTCTTCATCAGATAGTCGTGCGCGCCCGCCTTCATCATCGTCACGGCGGTGTCTTCACCAATGGCGCCGGAAACAATCAGAAACGGGATGTCCAGTTCGGCCTTTTGCAACAACGCGAGCGCGGAAGGAGCGTCAAACTGCGGCAGGGAATAGTCGCAGATGATGACGTCCCACGATTGCCTGACCAGTGCTGTCTTCATCCCGGCAGCGTCTTCGACCCGTTCCGAACGAACTTCGTAGCCCGCCTTCTGCAACTTGCGAACCACCAAGTCCGCGTCGCTCTCCGAGTCTTCGATCATCAAGAGGCCGAGCGGCTTGGTCATTGCGACCTCACTTTCGGCGGCGGCTCGTTCAAGCCCTGCCAATACGCGCCCAACAGTTTGATGGCGGCGTCGAACTGCACAAAATCCACCTGTTTGCGGATGTAGCTGTTGACGCCGAGATCGTAGGCGGCCGCCACATCCTGTTCTTCCTTCGAGGAGGTGAGGATGATCACGAGCAGACGGCGGGTGCGCTTGTTGGCGCGGACCCGGCGCAAGACCTCCAAGCCGTCCACTTTGGGCAGCTTGAGATCGAGCAAGATCAGGACGGGCAGTTGGGACACGTCACGCCCAGCGTGCATGCCGCCTCCGAACAGGTAATCCAGCGCCTCCTGGCCATCCTCGACCACCACGAGTTTGCTGGTGATGCAAGCCCGTTGCAGCGCCCGCTGGGTCAGAGCGACATCGCTCGGATTATCTTCGACAAGCAAGATGGTTTCTGACGTATCACTCATGACGTTTCATCCAGCGTGAAGTAGAAAGTTGTGCCCTGATTCACCTGCGCCTCGGCCCATATCCGGCCTCCGTGGCGCTGAATGATGCGCTGCACGGTGGCCAGTCCAATGCCTGTGCCCGGAAATTCCGAGGCTTTGTGCATGCGTTGAAACGCGCCAAACAGTTTCTTGGCGAAAGCCATATCAAAACCCGCGCCATTGTCACGCACGAAATAGGCCGGGCGGTCCTTCACATACGTCAGCCCAAACTCAATGCGTGCCGCAGGCCGCTTGCTGGTAAACTTGACGGCGTTACCCAGCAGGTTGGTCAGCGCGATCCTCAGCAACCGCTCATCGCCCTGGCCCGTCAGCCCCTGCTGGATCACAAACTCCAGTTGCCGGTGCGGCAAGTCTTCCTGCAACCGGAGGACGATGCTCTCTGCCAGACCGGTAAGGTCCACGGGATTCGGCCGCATCTCGGCGCGAGTCACGCGGGACAGCTTCAGCAGGTCGTCAATCAACTGGCCCATGCGTTGTGTTTCAGCACGGATGCGGCTCAGGTATTGGCGCGCACGCTCGTCCAGCCGCCCACTGTAGTCCTCCAACAACGCCAAGCTCCAGCCGTCAATGCCGCGCAACGGCGCCGTCAGGTCGTGCGACACCGAGTAAGCGAAGCTTTCCAACTCTTGGTTGGCGACGGCAAGCTGGATGGTGCGATCCGCCACGCGTTGCTCCAGTTCCGTGTTGAGTTTGCGGATCTCCTCTTCCGCCAGTTTGCGGCCGGTAATGTCGAAGTTCACGCCCACGACATTGGTGACCTGACCTTTCTCGTCGGCGATCACACTCGCGGCCGCCTGGATGTGGCGGACCGTGCCGTCGCTCGCGCGAATGATGCGAAAGTTGAAGTATCCCGCCTTCTTCTCTGTGACAGCCCGGCGCATCTGGCGTTCGACCTGGGTCACGTCTTCCGCGTGGATCATCTCCGCCCATCGCGGGTAGGTCATGGGTTCTGTCATGAGAAGGCCATACATCTCGAACATCCGGTCGTCCCATGTGACCGCGTTGGAGATGACATCCCATTCCCAAACGCCCATCACCGCGGCCTCAGTGGCCAGCGCCAGACGATGGCTGTAGGCCCGCAACTCTTGCTCCGCCTGTTTGCGCTCGGTGATGTCCACCAGAATGGACGCGATGATGCCGGGGCCGGTCCGGAAAACGCGCACGTCGTAGAACCCGAAAACGCGCTCGTCCTTGTAGGGCATTTCGAAAGCCTGCGGTCCCAGTTCACCCCGGGCCACTTTGCGGTGGATTTCAAGGATCTCCGTGTCCCGGAGGTTTGGGAACACTTCCTCGATTGTTTCTCCGACCAAATTCCGGTGATCCCTGCCGATGATGCGTCCGGCCGCCGGATTCGTTCCGGTGAGCAACAAACGCGAGTCGGATTCAAGGCGGTAGAAGTGCATCGCCGCGGGTGAAGATTCCACGATACTGCGGAACTTCTCTTCCGACTCCCGCAGTGCTTCCTCAGCCCGTTGGCGTTCTGTAATCTCTTGCTTCAGTCCGTCGTTGGCCCGCGCCAAATCGGCGGTGCGCTCCAGAACACGGTGTTCCAGCGAGGCTTGCATCGTCCGCAACTGTTCAAACAGTTTGTCGAAGGCGACGCTGAGCACGTCAATCTCGTCACGCTCGTCCATCTCCTGCGGCGTCATCCGCGAAATCTCTGACGTGGCAGCGATTTCCCGGATGTGCCGCGCCATCAGCGACAACCGCCGCGACACCACGAGGTGGAACGCAATGATGATCAGCCCGAACAGGAAGGCCAGCCACGTGGCCATGACCATCTGTTTCCAGCTCATCTCGGAAGCCATGGCCAAAGCCACCGTTTCAACGGGGATCGCAACCGTATCCAGTCCCGCCACGTCCCCGACCTCCCGGTGGAAGCCCGCCGTCGCGCCATATTGCTTCACCAACGCGGCGGGTGCGTCCTTCGGGTCGCCGTGGCAGCGCATACATTCCGCTTTCATCCGCCGAACCTTGAACTGCGCGACATAGCGCTGGCCGTTGATCTGAATCTGTTCGGTCTTCTGGCTGACTGTGGGGTTTCGGCGGAAGAAATCAATGGCCTGCAGTTCTTGCGGGGTGGCCTGATTGACCGGATTGCGTGGATTGTCGGAGACAAAACGAACGATGTAGCCGGGAAACTTCTTCTGGACTTTCTCGAAGACGCTTTGCGAGACGAACATGGGCGACATCATTTCGGGGATGTATTCCTTATTGCCCACAATCCTCTGGATGACCGGGTGCATTGTCTCGGAAACGTATTCGCGGATGGCCAGGTTGAACTCCATCGCCATCGCTGCCTGCTGGCCAACCCGGTCGCTGGCGTGATGCTGACTCGTCACGTAGGTTTCGCGAAAAATAAAAATCGAGAACAGGATGGCGACGATGCCAAACGGCAGGAGAAACCGCATCGCGATGCTTCTCATAGTCCAACCTCCTCAACATCCGCAATCACCCGGCGGAATGGCCACGTCATTGCAACTCGAAACATTTCCACGACTCTCCATGTGGCGCCATGAGCTACTGTTTCCATTTGGGCAACGGCAACTCGTTCAGCAACAGCCAGTAAAAACCCAGTTGCTGGACAGCTTCCGTGAATTCGGTGAAGTCCACCGGTTTGCGAACGTAACTGTTCGCGCCCAAGCTGTAGCTCTGGGTCAGGTCTTGCTCTTCCTGCGACGAGGAAAGAATGACGACTGGCAGGAGCCGGGTCCGCTCATCGGCGCGGATGCGGCGGAGCACGTCCAACCCCGATACCTTGGGCAGCTTCAGGTCCAAAAACACGACCGCAGGCATCTGGGTCGTGTCGCGTTTGGCGTGGACGCCGGTGCCATAGAGATAGTCCAAGGCCTCGGCCCCGTCCCTCACCACCACGAGCTTGTTGATCAGGTTGATCTTGGTGAACACGCGTTTGACAAGTTGTTCGTCGTCAGCGGTGTCCTCGACCAAAAGGATCGTTGTGCCTTTCATGTTGTTGACTCCTTCCTATGTGTCATGCCGGTGGAGGCAAGGTAAAGAAAAACGTCGCGCCCTGACCCAGCGCGCCCTCCGCCCGCACCTTGCCGCCGTGCCGGTGAATGATGCGTTGCACCGTGGCCAGGCCGATGCCCGAACCGGGAAACTCGCTGGTGGTGTGCAACCGCTGGAACGCGCCGAAGAGTTTGTCCGCGTAGGCCATCTCGAAACCCGCGCCATTGTCGCGGACGAAATACTCGGTCGGGCCTTCCGCCTGACGCGAGACACCAAACTCGACGCGGGCACTGGCCTGCTTGCCCGTGAACTTCCATGCGTTGTCCAGCAGGTTCTCCAACGCCACCCGCAGCAGACGTTCATCGCCAATGACTTCCAGCCCGGCCGGGCAGCGAAACTCGACCTCGCGTTTCGGCCCGCGCTCGCGAAGCTCCGCCACGACCGTCTGCGCCAGCGCGCTCAGGCTGACCTTCTCCCGGCGCATTTCCCTGCGCGACGTGTGGGAGAGCGCCAGCAAGCCGTCTATCAACTGGCCCATGCGCTGGGCTGCCGCCCGGATGCGCTGAAGGTAATCCTTCGCCTGCTGGTCGAACTTGTCGCCCCAGTCATCGAGCAGCGCCTTGCTGAAACCGTCCATCGCCCGCAGCGGCGCCCGCAAATCGTGCGAGACCGAGTAGGAAAACGACTCGATCTCTTTCATCGCGGTCTGCAATTCCGACGTGCGTTCGAGGACGCGCTGTTCGAGCGTCTCGTTCAACCGACGGATTTCTTCCTCCGTCTGATGTTTGTAGAGCGCCATTTCGATAACCGTCTTCAATTCGCGGTCTTTGAACGGTTTGAGAATGTAACCGAACGGCTCCGTCACCTTGGCCCGCTCCACCGTCGTGTCATCCGCGTAGGCCGTCAGATACACCACCGCCAGATGCCACCGCTGCCGCATCTGCTGCGCTGCCTCGATGCCGTCCATCGCCCCTTCCAACCGGATATCCATCAACACCAAGTCGGGCAACATTTGTCCCGCCAGCGTCAAGGCTTTCTCGCCACTGGACGCTGAGCCGACCACCTTGCAGCCCAGCATCTCCAGACGCATCTTCAGGTCGGCCGCCACGATGGGCTCGTCTTCAACAACCAGGACTCGCGCTTGCTCATTCATAAACGTTCTTCTCCGTATTTTGCCTGAAACGCGATGCGAAAGACAGTCCCTTGATTCTGGCCCACATCCACCGTGCCGTGCAACTTCTCCGCCAGCATGAACACCAACTGATGACCCAGAGTGCTCGTCTGGCGGATATCCTGTCCCGGAGGCAAGCCCACGCCGTCATCAGCAACCTTCAAAACAACATGGCCTTCCGGTGTCGCCTGCAATTCGACCGCGATCTTCCCAGGTCGTCCGCCGGGAAAGGCGTGTTTCAGCGCGTTGGAAACCAGTTCGTTAACGATCAGGCCGCAAGAGACCGTCTGGTCCAAGTCAATGGCTACGTTCTCCAAATGTGGCTCCAGCTTGATATGCGCTGCCTTCGGCCCGTAGGAGCGAAAGAGGTGGCTGCATACATCCTCGATGTAGTGGGCGAAGTTCACTCGCGCCAGGCTTTGCGAAAGGTAAAGCGTTTCATGCAGCAGGGCCATCGAGCGGACGCGATTGGCGGTTTCCTGCATGGCATCGAGCGCCTCCGGGTTCTTGATGCGCACGGCATGGAGGTTCAGGAGGCTGATCACGATTTGAAGGTTATTCTTCACGCGGTGATGCACCTCTTTCAAGAGGACGGTCTTCTCCTTGAGAGAAGCCCGGATCGCATCCTCCGCCCGCTTCTGTTCGGTAATGTCCTGCACGGTGCCCGCGGATCGAATGGGCCGGCCTTGTGAATCATAGAAGGTTTCCGCCCGCTCGCGGACATGTTTCACCCGACCATCCGGCATGAGCAGACGATGCGTGATGTCGTAGGGGATCTTGTTGTTGACCGAATCATCGAAGGTCTGTTGAACCATTTCCCTGTCTTCCGGGTGGACTGCCTTCCGAAACACCTCATACAATGCACCGGGAACCCCGTGGTCCACCTCGAAAATGCGATAGATCTCATCCGTCCAGATCAGCTTGCTGGTGACGAGGTCCGCCTCCCAACTGCCGATGTGTCCGATGCGCTGGGCTTCAATCAGGCGCGCTTCGCTCGTCCGTAACGCCTCCTCAACCCGCTTGCGCTCGGTGACGTCGCTCAACACACCATCCGTGCTCATCAGATGCCCCTCCTCACAAACCGGCATCCAGCGGTCTTCGATGCACTTCAGAGTTCCGTCTTTGCAGCGCCACCATTCCTCGTCACGAATCGCGACCCTGTCCGCCGGCTGCAGTTTCAACTGCTCAAACCGTCTCTTCTGCTCGTCAAATCTTCCCTTGTAGATCACCCGTGACAAGAAAACGACGCGCCCTCCCATGTTCTGGATGTCTTCCAAGGTGTATCCGAACATCTTCTCAAACGCCGGGCTGAGGTAGCGAAACTCGTGCGTCCGCGCATCCACGCTGTAGATCGCATCCTCAATGTGCGCGGCGATTCGTTGGAACTTCTCCTCACTCTCGCGCAACGCCGCCTCAATCCGCTTGCGATCGGTGATGTTGAACAGCGTGGTCCGGCTCGCCACAAAGTTGCCCTTGTCATCCTGAATGGCCGTCGAGTTCAGCAACACCGGCAGCACCGTGCCGCCTTTCCGAATCAACTCCGTCTCGATGTCGCTAACCCACCCGCGCTCCTTCAGCACGGGAAATGTCCGCTCGTAAACCTGCAAGCCCGCGGGCGTGAGCAGGTCGGTCAGTTTCATCTTCCCGACGACCTCCTCCCGTTCATACCCGATCCACTTGAGTTCGGTGTCATTGATCCGGATGAAGACGCCCTCTTTGTCCAGCGAGTGATAGCCGCACGGCGCGTTGTCGTAGAGGTCCTGGATAACCCGGGACGATTCCTTCAGCAGTTCCTCCGCCTGCTTGCGTTCGGTGATGTCCTGGACCGTGCCGATGAACCGCGTGGGCCGGCCCGTCACAGAATCACAAACGAACTCGGCATGTTCGTGGACGATGCGCCCCGCCCCGTCGGGACGCAGAATGCGGTGTTCAACATCATAGCGTTTATGTTCGCGGAGCGCCGTTTGGACTTCGGCCCACACCCTGGCCCGATCTTCCGGCGCAATGGCGTTGCCAAACAATTCATGTGTCACCTGCACCGCGCCCGGCTCGTAACCGAAAATGCGGAACGTTTCATCCGACCACCACAGCGAATTCTGCGAGAAGTCATCCGGGTTTCGCAACTCCGCCTCCCAACTGCCCACGTGCGCGATGCGTTGCGCGGCGGCCAGGTGGGTTTCGGTGCGGCGCACTGCCTCCTCGGCTCGCTTGCGTCTGGAAAACCCCTTCTTAATCTTGAAGGCTGCCCGGTTCGGTCGAGACGAAGGAGTCTCTCGCAAAACGCTTCCGCCGGCTTTGGATGAAGCCTTCATTGGGTTCCGCAGGTTGCCATGCGCTAGCCTTAACGAAAACGAAAAAACGGCAAGCTTAATCTGCCTGTCGTTTCCGGCCGGCTTGTTTCGCGCTCCCTTGTCTTCCGTCGGATTGACTTGGCAAAGGCGGGCGGGTATTCGATGAAGCATGAAGCTTGGCATCTTACGATACTTCGTGTTGGTCTTCTCTCTGGCCACGTCCATATCATGCTCGTTGTCCGCTGCGGTCGGCGACGCAACTGCGCCATCGTTTGTCGCGGCCAGACCGATCTGGCCGAAGGGGCGTGAGACGGAGAAGAATCTGTTCGTCGGATTTCGCGCCAGCTTCCAAGCACCGGCCAAGGGGCGCGTGTGGCTGCGCGCCACAGGCTCGACGTTGTATCGGGTATGGCTGAACGGCGAGTTCCTCGCGCACGGGCCGGCCCGCGCGGCGCACGGCTTCTATCGCGTGGACGAACTCGACATCACGAGCCGGCTCAAGCCCGGCGCGAACCTCGTTGCGCTCGAGGTCGCCGGCTACAACGTGAACAGCTTCTACCTGCTCGACCAGCCGTCGTTCCTGCAAGCGGAGGTGGTCGCCGACGGCAAGGTGCTGGCGAGCACCGGCGGCGCGGGCTGGGCGTTTGAGGCGACGGTGCTGCGCGAGCGCGTGCAGAAGGTGCAGCGTTATAGCTTTCAGCGGCCGTTCACGGAGGTCTATCGCCTCGCGCCGAGCTGTGATGCTTGGCGACGGGATGCGGCGGCGCGTGTGGAAACGGCGAAGTGCGCGGTGATGCCGGCGAAGGCGTTGCTGCTGCGGCGGATCGCGCAGCCGGACTACGTGCTGCGCCAGCCGTCGTGGCGCGTGTCGGGCGGCGAGTTGCGGACCGGCGTGACGGTGGCGAAGCCTTGGAAGGACCGTTCGCTCACCGGCATCGGGCCGAAGCTCGGCGGTTATCTCGAAAAGGAGTTGGAGACGATTCCGTCGCTGGAATTGCAAACCGTCGCCAACGCCAGCAGCACGCCGATCAACCAGCCGTATGCGCCCGGCCAGTCGCTGTCGCTGCGCGCGAACGGCTACGAGATCGCCGACTTCGGCTGCAACCTCACCGGCTTCATCGGCGCGCGCGTCAACTGCCGCGGCAAGACGCGGCTCGTGCTCGCTTTCGACGAGATTCTTTCCAACGGCGACGTGGACTTCAAACGGCTGGGCTGCGTCAACGCCGTTGTCTGGGAACTGGAGCCGGGCAGCTACGAACTGGAGTCGTTCGAGCCTTACACGCTGCGTTACCTGAAGCTCATGTCGCTCGGCGGCGATTGCGCCGTGGAGCGGCTCTGGCTGCGCGAGTTTGTCTCCGCGGGCGTCGGCCAGGCGCAGTTCGCGGCAAGCGACGAGCGGTTCAACCGCCTCTTCGCGGCCGGGCGCGAGACGTTCCGCCAGAACTCGCTCGACATCTTCATGGATTGCCCGTCGCGCGAGCGGGCGGGCTGGCTCTGCGACAGCTTCTTCACGGCGCGCGTGGCGCTCGACCTCTGCGGCGACACGCGGATCGAGCGATGCTTCCTGGAGAACTTCCAGTTGCCGGCGAAGTTCGTGCATCTGCCGGATGGGATGCTGCCGATGTGCTATCCGGCCGACCATTACAACGGCCAGTTCATCCCGAACTGGGCGCTCTGGTTCGTCGTGGAACTGGACGAATACCTTGCCCGCAGCGGCGACCGCGCGCTCGTGGACGCGTTGCGCGGGCGTGTGCTGAAGTTGTTCGAGTTCTTCAAGCAATACCGCAACGAGGACGGCCTGCTGGAGAAACTGCCGAGCTGGGTCTTCGTCGAGTGGAGCAAGGCCAACAGCTTCGTGCAGGACGTGAACTATCCGTCGAACATGCTCTACGCCGCCGCGATGGCCGCTGCCGGCCGGATGTATGGCGTCGAGGACATGGTGCGCGAGGCCGGGCGCATCCGCGAGACGGTTCGCAAGCAGTCGTTCGACGGCGAGTTCTTCGTGGACAACGCCGTGCGCAAGGACGGCAAGCTCGCCGTCACGCGCAACCGCACGGAGGTCTGCCAATACTTCGCCTTCTTCTTCGACGTGGCCTCGCCGCAGTCGCACGCGAAGCTCTGGCGGACGCTCGTGACCGACTTCGGCCCGCAGCGCAAGCAGACCAAGGCCCACGCCGACGTGCATCCGGCGAACGCGTTCATCGGCAACGTGCTGCGGCTGGAACTGCTCTCGCGCAACGGCCTCTGCCAGCAACTGCTCGACGAGTCGCTCGCCTACCATCTCTACATGGCCGACCGCACCGGCACGCTCTGGGAGAACGACGGCGCCTACGCAAGCTGCAACCACGGATTCGCCTCGCACTGCGGCGTCCACGTGCTCTACCGCGACGTGCTCGGCCTGCACGACGTGGACACGGTGAAGAAGACGGTCGCGCTGCGGTTCAGCGACTTGAAGCTCGACTGGTGCGAAGGCGTTCTCCCGACGCCGGACGGCCCGGTGACGCTGCGCTGGCGCAAGGACAGCGGCAAGCTCCTCTACCAACTCACAACACCCGCCGGCTACGCCGTCACGGTGAAAAACCTCAGCGCCCTCGAACTAGTCCGACAACCGTGAGGTTTTTCGTTGTGATTCATGGTTTGAACTCCGATGATGCTTTTGGTTCCACTGGATCAGGTGCAGTGAACCGCCTGATGTAACACAGTGGCGGTGAGTCATGGCAGCGACGAACGACATCTCCGTGACAGACCTGCTGGCGCGCGCGCGGACCGGCGATGAGCGCGCGGCGAACGAGCTTTTCGCGCGCTGCCGCAACTACCTCGCCGTCGTCGCGCGGGCGCAAGTTGAGAGCTGGCTTCGCGCCAAGGCTGACGCCTCCGACCTCGTGCAGGAAACGCTCGTGGAGGCGAACCGTGACCTCCGGCAGTTCCGCGGCACGACCGAGGCCGAGTGGCTCGCGTGGCTCCGGCAAATCCTCTCCCGCAACGCCGCCGATTTCGTCCGACGTTATCGCGGCACCGACAAACGCCAGCAGCGGCTCGAAGTTCCGCTCGCGCCACTGCCAGATCACTCGTCGCTCGCCGCCGGCCTCGAGCCGCGCGACACCGGCGAAACGCCGACGCAACAAATCATGCGGCTGGAGCGCGAGATTCAGATCGCCGACGCGCTCACGCGGCTGGAGCCGGATTACCAGGAGATCATCATCCTGCGAAACCTGGAGCGGCTGCCGTTCGAGGAGGTCGCGCAGCGCATGAACCGCTCCCGCCCCGCCGCGCAGATGCTCTGGATGCGCGCGGTGAAGAAATTGCATGAGGAGATGAAACGTGGCGGCTGAACCGAACGGCAACGACGACGCCCTTGCCGCCGCGCTCGACAGTTACCTCGCGGAGTTGCAGGCGGGCCGCAAGCCAGATCGCGCGTCGTTCGTCGCGCGGCATCCGGAACTGGCGGCGATGCTTGATTGTGTTGAGGCGCTCGACCAACTCGCGCCGCCGCCTTCCAGCGCCCATGCCGAGACGATTGATTCGAGTTCCGACGGACAGCCGCCGCGACAATCACAACCCAAACCTCTTGCTGACTTCGACCGCTACGAGTTGCTGGGGGAAATCGGCCGCGGTGGCATGGGCGTCGTTTACAAGGCGCGGCAGAAGGGACTCGACCGCGTCGTGGCGCTGAAGATCATTCTTGCCGGCCAGCTCGCGTCGCCGGAGGTTGTGCGCCGTTTTCTGGCCGAATCGCGCGCAGCGGCGCGGCTGCAACACCCGAACATCGTCCGCGTCTTCGAGGCCGGCGAGTTCCAAGGCCGCCACTTCTTCGCAATGGAGCACGTCGCCGGCTCCAACCTCGCCGCGCTGGCGAGCCGCGGGCCGCTCGATCCCGTGGACGCCGCGCGACTGGTCTGCACCGTCGCGCGCGCCGTGGAGCACCTGCATTCGCAGGGCATCGTCCACCGCGACTTGAAGCCGTCGAATATCCTGCTCGACGAGAAAGGCCAGCCGTTCGTCACCGATTTCGGTCTGGCGAAGCTGCTCGACGCGCAGAGCCAGGTCACGCAGTCCGGCGTGATTGCCGGCACGCCGAGCTACATGCCGCCGGAGCAGGCGGCGGGGCGCACGGCGGAGGTCGGGCCACGCAGCGATGTTTACAGCCTCGGCGCGATCCTCTACGAACTGCTCGCCGGCCGGCCGCCGTTCCGCGCCGAGTCGCCGCTCGACACGCTGGTGCAGGTGATCGAGAGCGAGCCGACGCTGCTGCGCGACGTAAACCCGCGCGTGCCGCGCGAACTGGAACTGGTCTGCCTGCGCTGCTTGGAAAAATCCCCCGACGCACGTTATCCATCCGCGGCGGCGCTGGCCGACGACCTGGAGCGTTTCCTAAAAGGCGAGACGGTGGAAGCGCGGCCGCAAGGCGCATGGCACCAAGCGCGGCGTTGGGCGCGGCGCGAGCCGGCGCTGGCGTCGCGGCTGATCGGCCTCACCATTTGCGCGGTAGTCGCCCAAGTGAAATACTCGGCCGTCCACAACGTCCCACTGGAACTGCACGTCAATGTGATGACAACGCTGGCGGTGTGGATGCTGGTGTCGGTCGTCTGCCAATGGTTCCTGCGGAACGAACGCCGGGCTGGTATCGCGCGATTCGTCTGGGCCGGCGCCGACGTGCTGCTGCTCACGGCGGTGCTGAAGGTGGACGATGCGTTCCTCAGCCCGCTGATCGTCGGCTACCCAATGCTGGTGGTGGCGTCGGGGCTGTGGTTTCGCGTGCCGCTGGTGGCGTTTACGACGGTCATGGCCGCGCTCGTTTACAGCGCACTGGTGTTCGACAACTACTGCCGTGGCAACGGGCAAGGCCAGTGGAACTGGCACGCCATTTTCGTGGTGGCGCTGGCCATCATCGGATTTATCGTCGCCTACCAGGTCCGCCGCGTCCGCGCGCTCAGCCGGTTCTACGAAGGCCGTCCAGTGCCATAGGCGAAGGCGCAGACGACACGCCGAGTGCCTGGCGCAGGACGGCGGCGATCCATTGCAGCTCGGCGACATCGCGGTCGGCGAGGAGACCGAATTTCCGGCCGGCGCGCGGATGAACCTGTAGCTCCATCACCGGCCGGTCGTTGACTTTTACCCCACTGGGGCCGACACAGATTGCGGCAAGTTCGTCGCGCGCCCATTCCTGTGTGCGCGCGCGGAAGAAACCAACGTGGGCAATACGGAGCCGGTCGGCCATCGCGTGGATCGTCGCCCGGCGCTGGCCCAACCTGAATGCCACAGCCAGAACGCCGACGACACCGGCAAAGAACAGCACGAGCAACCCGGTGATCGCTGCGACGACCGCCCACCAGATCACGCCGAAGATCAGGAGGGCCTTGTTGTCACGCCAAATACCGGTGGGCGGCACGGTGAGCGCAAAACCATCCGGCTGCGGCTCCAGCGTCACATTGCTGCCGGCCGGCTGGTTCAGGTCATTTTGCTCCGCAATCGTTTCGCCGTAGCGCATCGGCTCGACGACGGTTTCAACGGTGACCTTGCCCGGTGCAAGGACGCGCCCGGGCGTAGCGAGGTTGCAACGGCAGGCCAGATCGTCGCCGAGCGCCTGCAACCACTCGCGCGGATAACCGAGCGCGACAAGAAATGGCTTCGGTTTGCCACAAGCAGCATCCAGCGCCGCGAGGCTGCCGAGGAAACTTGGCGCGGTCGCCGGATCCGTCACGCGGACGTTGAACTGCCTGATGGCATCCGCCGGCTGGCGGCGCGACCAGCGAATCAGTCCCGCTAGCTCCGTCGTGCGCAACACGCCGTCGCGCAGTTCGATCTCACACTGGCCGATGAGCACAAACAAACCGACCGCCATCGGCGGAATACCGGCAAAGAAAAACGGCAGGCCAAAGAGCGCGAACAGGAAACCAAAAAGGTTGCCGTCGAGCGACGCCAGCACCATCCAGATGACCGCGAACAAGCTGAAACCCGCGCCAAAGCCGAGCGGCACCAAGCCGATGAACCGCAGCGGGCCGATGGAGCGCCGCGGCAACTCGTAACGCACACCGCCACCGTGCAGCAGTTCGCGAACAACGATGGCCGCGGGCAACGGAGCGTTCATGTCGAAGCGGAGGATAGCACCAAGCGCACGTTGTGTCTCGCTTCGTCAATCTTGTGCCATCATTCTCGGCATTGACCGATTCCTCGACATGTGCCGCACGACGCTCAACGTCACCGGCGACCTAGTCTGCGCAGTCGTCGCCGCCCGCGGCGAGCAGCAGCCGACGACGTAGCGACACGGCCAGCCCGGTCTCAGAAACTCCTGCAAGAACTGCAAGAACTGGAAGTTGCATTCTGCCATCGGCGCGTTATCCTCGCGCCTGTCATCACCGCAAGCTGCAAGCAGTCAGGGCCAGTGAAGCCGCCCGCGGACGCAAAGAATCGCAAAAACCAACCGCTCCGTGGCGCGTTGTCTTCCGACATCCGGACCGTTTGCAGCGCCACGAAAAGGACAAATGAAGCTTCAAATCGGCCTCAGCCGGAAAATAGCCATCGGCTTTGCGTTGGCGCTGCTGATCTTGATGGCCATCGGCGCCGTGTCTTATCGCAGCACCGTCCAGTTCGCCGAGTCGGCCAACATCGTGACCCGTTCCCATCGGGTCATCGCGAAGCTAGAGGCCACCCTCGGCGATTTGGCGAACGCCGAAAGCGAGGCACGTGGCTACGTTATCACCGGAGATGAAAGTTATCTCGGTCTCTATCGCCGGTTTGCCGCCGACGTCGAGACCAGTGTCGAACGACTGCGCGCGCTGGCGATGGATCCCGCCATCAAAGAAGGTATTGTGAACCTGGAAAGATTGGTTGAGCAGCGTCTCGCCAAGCTCAGGAAGAGCGTCGAGACACGCAAGCTGGAAGGCCTCGAGGCGGCGGGCAAACTGGCGGGGCCGGGCAAGAAACTGATGGACGAAGTGCGCCAGGCCGTTAACGATATCGAAGATCAGGAGAGAAAGCTGCTTGATGAACGCGACCGGCTTGCAAAGTCATTGGCCAGCCGCACCATCACGGTCGTCATCCTCGGCAGCTTGCTGGCCGTTCTAGTGGCGGCCGCGAGCACGATCGTTCTGACCTCGGACATTGCGCATCGGGAGCGACTGGAGAAAGAGGTCATGGAAATCAGCGAACGCGAACAACGCCGGATCGGCCAGGACTTGCACGACGGCCTGTGCCAGCGGCTCACGGGCACCGCGTTGCTCAACCGCAGTCTTCAGCAAAAGCTCGTGGCCAAGTCCATGGCCGAAGCGGCTGAAGCGGGGCGTGTCACGGAATTGATCAACAACAGCATCGAGGAGGCGCGTCGTATGACACGCGGTCTGCACCCGGTGCCGGACGAGCCTACGGGTCTGATGATTGCCCTGCGGGAACTGGCGGCTGGCACGCAGAGCCTGAGCAAGCTCGCCTGCCATTTCAACTGCCCCGAAGCGGTGGCCATCCCAGATCGAACGGCGGCCACGCACCTGTTTCGCATTGCTCAGGAAGCAACACAAAATGCCATGCGCCATGCGAAAGCCTCGAACATCACAATCTCTCTTCAGGCCGATGAGAACACGATTGCGCTGACGGTAAGCGATGACGGCTGCGGTTTGCCAGAGCATCGGCAGCGCAAAGGCATGGGTTTGGAGATTATGGACTACCGCGCCCGCGCCGTCGGTGCTACACTGGCCGTGCGGCGCGGTGAAGAGCGTGGCACCGTAATGTCCTGCACGTTGCCCAGAGACGCGTTCAGTCCGCGCGAAGCGACGTCATGAGCCACAAGAAGCAAACCAAGGCCAAGAGACGGATCTTGGTTGTTGACGACCATCCGTTGTTGCGGGAGGGCATCGCTCGACTTATTAACGATCAGCCCGACCTCGTGGTCAGTGGCGAAGCGGAAGACCGGGCTGGCGCTTTGGCGGTCATGGATGCCGCCAAGCCCGACTTGGCGGTGGTGGACATCTCACTTAAAGACCAAAACGGGTTGGAGCTGATCAAAGACTTCAGGGTGCAGTTCCCCAGTTTGCTAATACTGGCGCTCTCCGTGCATGATGAGTCCATCTACGCCGAGCGCGCCCTGCGCGCTGGCGCGCGCGGCTACGTCATGAAGCGCGAAGCTTCAGAGAAAGTGCTGGAAGCCATCCGCAGCGTGCTGGATGGCAACGTTTATATCAGCGACCGGATTGCGGCGGGCATTCTGGACAAGGTTACCGGCTATCCCGCGGGGCCGGTGCGCTCGGCGTTGGATGTTCTGAGCGACCGTGAAATGGAAGTGCTCATGTGGATCGGCAAAGGCTACGGTTCCAGCCAAATCTCCAAACATCTTCACATCAGCGTGAAGACCGTTGAGGCGCACCGGGCCAACATCAAGCTTAAGCTCAATCTTCCCTCCAGCAGCGAATTGCTCCAATGCGCCATTGGCTGGGCCCAGCACATGGGCGAAATCTGACCGCGGACGTCGCTGCCGGATTGGGGCGGTAGGGGATCCTCCCTAGGATGGGTAGTGAAAATTCCCCAATCCGAAACGGGCGCGCCCCTCATTGTGCCGGGAGCGTGTCAGCCTGTAGCGTCTGGCAGTTAGAAAGATGGAAGTCATGGCTTCAAAAGAAACTGCCGGCGTAGCGTCGAAGAAACGGGTGTTGCTGGTGGATGACCACGCGGTCGTTCGCATGGGATTGACCGGTTTGATCAACGTGGAACCCGATCTTGTGGTTTGCGGCGAGGCGGAGGACGAGAGCCAGGCGATCACCGCGGCCAAGGAACTCCAGCCCGATGTTGCGGTGGTGGACTGGTCGCTGAGGAACAGGGACGCCTCGGAATTGATCACAACTCTGTGCCACCAACACCCGCAATTGCCTGTGCTGGTGCTCTCCGTCCATGAGGAACATCTTTACGGCGAACAGGCCATTCGCGCGGGCGCGCGAGCCTACATCATGAAGCATGAGGCCACCGAAAAGCTCATCGAAACAATCCGCCGTGTGGCCGCCGGCGAAGCCCTGCCGGGCCAAAAGGCAGCCGCGAAATCTTCAACAGCCGGCTTTGGCGAATGGCCGCCCGAGAAGGTCGCCTTGCTGAAAACACTGACGGAGACTGAAACGAACGCGCTGAGGCTGATTGCCAATGGTTACTCGTCCTCTCACATCGCGGAGTTGCTTGTGCTGCGCCTCAAAAACTTCAACGCACTACAAGAGAGTTTGAAAACCAAACTGCGATTGAGCAGCACGGCCGAACTGTTCCAAACCGCGCCTCGTTGGGTTGCTGAATCGCATCGTGCGGCGCGCATGGGTTGAGCAACGCGCGCGCATCCCTAGAGGCTGCTAGGAGTTTTTCCTTAGAAAGGTTTAGGGGGCCGCCTAATGGCGCATGCCGGCTTGGTGGCTCAAGATTGCAGTGTCATGAAAACCAAATCTGAAAGCACTGATTGGAAGGAGAAGGGGCAATGCCACGGCGTGATCGTTCACGAAGACCTGCCGACAGAGTTGCGCGCCAAGAGACTGTGGAGCCAACTCGTCCACGACATGGGACAGGGCGTGCGATGCGACGCTACGTATCAGCCCGCCGAGCGGATCAAAGAGTTGTTGGACTTCAACCAAGCCGGTCTGACTGACATCGTGATCGTTTCCGTGCATGACCTCGCCCGGTTCTTTTTTGGAGCAGCGGGATGGTTGAACGATTGGCTGAACGCCAAGTCCTGCCTGCCGCGCGCATTGTTCGTCCTCCACGACGGGAAAGAGGACAACCAAGCGGTTGGATTCCTACGAGCGATTTCCGAATCCGCCGGCGTAACCTTGTTTAGCCGCGGCCGCGAAGTCGGCAACGACCCGCCTCTCAGCAATTCGAAACATGACCGTCGGCGGGCGGAAGATCTGGCGTTGGCGTCGTAGCAGGCGGCAGTAAGGGAAATCAAGACATGAGGCCGATCCCCTGCCACATCAAAATGCCCAGGCGCGGTTTCACCCTGGTTGAGTTGATGACCGTGACTGCCATCATCGGTGTTCTGTCCGGAATCCTGGTTGCCGGCGCTGGATATCTTCAGCAAAGGGCACTGAGATCGCGCACCTTGGCCACTCTTGCGCAGGTTTCCACGGCCATAGAGATGTTCCATGCAGACAAGGGCGGGTATCCACCGGATTTCACCTGCACAACAGATAGCAATGTGCTCATAGCCAACCAGTATGTCTGGCCTTGCGAAGCCCTGTGGTTCTGGTTGGAGTATTGGGGGCCGCATCAGCAGTATCCCAAGCAACCCTACCTTCATTTCAAGCGCGACCAAGTGATAGCGGGCGAGACCAAGATCCATGCACGGTATGATCAGTCTGCCTGCAAGTATCACCGGATCGTTGACGCGTGGGGTAACCCGATGAACTACAAGAGTGCCAACGGAAACAGCTACAGGTTCACCGACGGCAACTACGTGCCGCGCCAGAACCGGCAGAGTTACGACTTGTGTTCCTACGGCGCGGATAACACCACCTGGAAAGATATGGAAAAGCCATTCGATCGCCAGAAAGAACTGAGGCTCGATCAGATGACAACAGTGGTCCACTACAACGGGCGGGATCATGGTCAGATACCCAACTATCTATTCAAGCCTTTCGACACCCAAGTTTCCGCCGGCGGCAAGATGAAGCTTTGTTTCGCCGGTGCAGACAACGACGACATCAACAACTGGCAACGGCGATGATTCAACACTTGATGCGCTTGGAGGATTTCCATTTGACACCAATCGGCGTCATCTTGGGCGGCAGGGAAACGCCTCTTATTGCCTCTATCCGCTTCTCAACATCTCCATCGCAGTTCCTCCACCGCCGGTTCAACGAACACAAATGGAGACGGCTGCAATCATGGTGGCCAACAAGCTTGGCAGACCATCACGCGCCGCACCCTGTCTTCACCGTGCGCCGGCGGCAGTCCCGGAACGGTGCCTAGCCAAACAAAGGATTTCATGAGGTTGGTTATCGTATCAAACAGGCTTCCATTCACGATCGCTGAGAACGATGGCGTTCTAACACATGTGCCCAGTCCGGGCGGTGTGGCGACAGGGCTGGGGGCATACCTGGCATCGCCACGGGAAGGCAGGGTATTCAAGGAAAGCCTCTGGGCCGGTTGGCCGGGATGGTCGGGAGCTGAAAACAGGGCTCCCGATGTTCAAAAACGCGCGCTCGAACTCGGCGCGGCTCCCGTGTTCGTCAGTGAGGTTGCGATGGACGGTTTCTATCACGGGTTTTGCAACAAGACCCTCTGGCCGCTGTTTCATTGTTTTCCCACTTACGCGACATACGAAGAGTCGTTCTGGGAATCCTATCGGGCCGTCAATGAGACGTTTTGCGAGCAGCTTTCAAAGGTTCTCAAACCGGACGATATGGTCTGGGTGCATGATTACCAGTTGATGCTTCTGCCAAGGTTGCTGCGGAAACGCATGGAAGACCTGTCCATCGGTTTCTTCCTCCACATACCATTCCCGCCGCGGGAGGTTTACCAGTTACTGCCCCACAGTTGGAGGACGGAGATACTGGAGGGGGTGATGGGCGCCGATCTGGTGGGATTTCACACCAACGATTACGCCCAGAATTTTTTGCAGTCCGTTCTCCGGTTCCTGGGACACGACCATGCCGTAGGCACCATTGTGGCCGGAGATCGCCCGGTCAAAGTGGATACGTTTCCCATGGGTATAGATGTTCAGAAGTATTACGACGCGGCGCTTTCGGATGGGGCGGTCATCGCGCAAAACGAACTGCGGAAGTCACTTGGCCAATACCGCCTGATTCTCTCCGTGGACAGGCTGGATTACACCAAGGGCATCTTGAATCGCCTGGAGGGATTTGAACGGTTCCTGGAAAAGAACCCGCGATGGCATAAACAGGTTGTGCTGGTTCTCATCGTTGTGCCGTCGCGCATCGGTGTGGACAACTATCAACTGATGAAGCAACGGATTGACGAAATCGTGGGCCGGATCAACGGGAAATACGGCGCTGTCGGCTGGGTGCCGATTCATTACCAGTTTGCAGCGCTGGATCTTGACCATCTGGCCAGTCTGTATCGCGTATGTGATGTCGCTTTGGTGACGCCCTTGCGCGATGGCATGAACCTGATAGCCAAGGAGTATGTGGCGTCCTGCACCGACGGAAGCGGCGTGTTGATTCTGAGCGAGTTGGCGGGTGCCTCAAAGGAGCTTGGCGAGGCGATCCTGATCAACCCGAACTACCGGGAGGAGATCGCCCATGCGATCGCCGAAGCCCTGGCGATGTCGGCCGATGAGCAGCGCTCGCGTATTGAAATCATGCAGGAACGACTGCGTGAGTATGATGTCTTCAAGTGGGCGGACGATTTCATCCGGCAACAGCTCGTCATGAGCGAGGCGCGCGGTCGTTATCGCGCACGGGTCCTAAACGCCTCGGCGCGCAAGCAGATTGTCGAACGATTCAAGGCCGCTTCTTCCCGCATCGTGTTCACGGACTACGATGGCACGCTGGTGCCGTTCACCGGGGCGCCCCAATTGGCGAAGCCGGATTCATCACTGGTGGAACTGCTCACGCGGCTGGCCGAGCATCCGCAGACGACGGTGGCCCTGGTAAGCGGGCGCGACAAAGTGACATTGGAGCAATGGTTTGGAATGCTGCCAATCGCCTTGATCGCAGAACATGGCGCATGGGTGCGCGAAGCGAACGGTCCATGGCAGATGCTCAAACGACCTGATCCAGCTTGGCGCAAGAACGTCCTTGCCATGATGCAAAGGCATGTGGTCCGTCTGCCAGGTTCGTTCATCGAGGAGAAGGAATTCTCGGCGGTCTGGCACTACCGCAGGGCCGACCCCGACCTTGCCAAGGTCCGGGCCGGCGAGTTGATGGACGAGTTGATTTCCTTTACCGCCAACGCTGACGTGCAAGTTCTGCGAGGAAGCAAAGTGGTGGAAATACGGGAAGGTGGTGTCTCCAAAGGACGGGCAGCAGCACATGTTCTCGCGCAGCATCCCTCCGAATTCGTGCTGGCCGCCGGCGACGACTGGACCGACGAGGACCTCTTCAAAGCCATGCCGAAACATGCCTACACGATCAAGGTGGGAGTGTTACCGTCGCGGGCGCGTTATTTCATTCGTCAATATCGGGACGCCCGAAAATTGATGGAAGATATCATCCAATGAACGACGGGGCGCTCCGGTGCTCATAACCCACTTTGGCGTGTGTGGCCGGTAGAGAAGCCCGTAGTTCAGTAGGTGCGTTTCAGCAGGTAATCCGCCAGCGCACGCAATGCCTCACCGGCTTTTCCAAAACGCGCGACCGCTTTCAGCGTGGACGCCGTCCAGCGCGCGGCTTCAGCGCGCGATTTCTCCAAGCCGAGCAGCGACGGGTAGGTGGCTTTGTTCGCCTTCGCGTCCTTGCCGGCGGTCTTGCCGAGTTGCTCGGTCGTGGCGGTGCAGTCGAGGATGTCGTCAATGATCTGAAAAGCGACGCCGAGGCCGTGGCCGTAGGCGGTGACCGCCTTGAGCTGCGCGGTCGTGGCGTTGCCGGCCATCGCACCGAGCCGGACGCAGGTGCGGATCAACGCCGCCGTCTTGCGCTCGTGGATGTAGCGAAGGTCGTCGAAGCTCACCGCGCGGTTCTCGCCTTCGAGGTCTTCCACCTGTCCGGCGATCAGCTCCAGGCTGCCGCCGGCTCGCGCCAGTTCCAGCACGAACCTCACCGTTGGATGGCGCGGCTGCGGTTTGGTCTGAGCGATAATCTCGAACGCCTGCGTCAGCAAGCCGTCGCCGGCGAGGATGGCGATGCCTTCGCCAAAGACTTTGTGCGACGTCGGCTTGCCGCGGCGGAAATCGTCGTTGTCCATCGCCGGCAGGTCGTCGTGGATGAGCGAGTAGGTGTGGACCATCTCGACGGCGCAGGCCGACGGCAGCGCGTTCTTGATCTTGCCGCCGACCGCTTCGCACGCGGCGAGCACCAGGATCGGCCGCAGCCGCTTGCCGCCGGCTTGGAGGGAGTAGCGCATCGCCTTGTGGATCGTGGTGGGCCGCGTTTGTTCCGATGGCAGCGCGCGATCCAACGCGGCATCCACCAGCCGCAGGCGTTCATCTAAATAGCTTTTCAGTTCCATGCTGATTCCTGAATTCGATTTTTTCCGGGGCGCGCTGTGTGTATCGTAGCTCCATGCAGTGGTGCAAGCAGAAGTTTCCGGCGTTGGTGTTGTTGCTCGGCGGCGCGGCGATCCTGGCCGCAGTGCTGACCTTTTCGCCGGGCGCGGACGGTTGGGGCGACAACGGCCGCTGGCGGTTGCCACCGTGCTCGTTCAAGACGTTCACCGGCTGGATGCTCGGCCGCCCGCTGCCGTGCGCGACATGCGGTTTTACACACGCGTTCGCCTACGCCGCGCGCGGGCGGTTCGCCGAGGCGTTTCGCGAACAACCAGCCGGCGCGGTGACGTTCTTGGCCATGCTGGCGATGATGGCCGGCGCTGGCTGGACGCTGGCGACCGGCTCGCCACCGGTGCAATTGCGGCGATGGCAGTGGATCACGCTCGGCATCGCGGGCGGGGCGCTGCTGTTGGCGGCGTGGGCTTGCAAACTGTGGGAGGCGTTCTACGCCGTCCGGTAGCGAGTTTGAAGCTCGTGTGACGACGGGCGCTTACGAGAGCTTGAAGAACTGCCGCAGGCTCTTCTTTCCTTGTTGTCCGATGCGGCTCGAAACTCGCTGCCAAGCCTTGGATGGTTTTTCGGGAGTCTGTTTGCGGTGTTCTTCCTTGCTGGCGTTGAAAGCAAAGTTCTCCAGTTCGATGGACGCCGGAAGTTGGGGCGCCCCGACAACCAGCGGCGCGCCCATGTTGATGGCTTCCACCGCCTCCGCAGCAAAGGGGATTTCCAGATCGAACGGTCGCGACAGCGCAGTCTCAACCTGGCTCCGCTCCAGATCGTTGCGCTTGAAAAGATGGTTCAGCACGAGGCGCACGTTGTTGCGGGGATAGTGCCGGAAATCGAAGAATTCCAGCATGGCCTTCATGGTGGCGATGGAGGCCATGTCGGGTGCCATGATGGCCATGATCTCCTGCGCGGCGTCCAACCCTGCCAAGGTGGTGTTGCGCATGTCGTCGGGCAGGTCCAGCACCACGTAATGATAGTTCTGGCTCAGCAGGGTCAACATGCGCGAAAGTTGCTCCGGCTTGAGCGCCGACATTGTCTCAGCGCGACCCGGCGCCGGCAGCACGAACGCGCCGCTGCTGTGCGGCAGCAGCAGCTTGTTCAGCATGTCAATTTCGATTTCCTCGGCCGGCACCGTAGAAATCTCGTCCCAACTGGTGCGTGCCGTCAGATTGAGCATGAGTGCGCTGTGACCAGCCACATGCGCCAAGTCCACCAGCACGGTGGGCTGGCTCCACAACTGGGCCAGGCCCGTTGCCATGTTGGCCGCCAAGGTGGACACGCCGACGCCGCCGCGCAGCGAGTAGGCTGCAATGACCTTGCCCTCGATCCGTTGCGTCTGGCCCTCTCTCGGACGCTCGCCGGCACGGCGCAGCAAGACCTTGATCCGCGCCAGCAGTTCGGGCGCGTGGAAAGGCTTGGTCAGGTAGTCGTCGGCCCCGGCATCAAGGAAGCGAATCTTCTCTTCCTGGGAACTCTGGGCGGTCAGGATGATCACCGGCATGTGGGCGAATTCCGGTTTGCGCCTGAGACGGCGGCAGACTTCATGGCCGTCCAATTGCGGCATCACCACGTCGAGGATAAGCAGATCCGGCTCATGTTCCTCCAATTTCTCCAGGGCTTCCGCGCCGTCTTGGGCGGTATGCACTTCATAACCTTCGCGCTCCAAGGCATGAGAGAGCGTTCGCAACGTGCTGCTATCGTCGTCTGCGATGAGAATTACGGCTGCCATAAATCCATTGTTGCGAGTTGAGTTTGCTCTTGCGCCGCGCAACCGGCGCAGCGCCATCGTTTGTCCGCCAGCCTGAAAAACTAAGCCATCGCCAAATCAAAGGCGAGATGAAAGCTCAGATCCTCCGCGGTTGGTCATTTGCCGAGGACTTGTTCCGTCGCCAGTCGTTCGGCGATCTCGATCAACGCGCCGCTGGCAGTGCCTTGCGGGTCGCTGGACACCATGGGCATACCCATCCGATTGGCCTCTGAGCAGGCGTCGGTGGCTGTTGGCACAACGCCCACCAGTTGGCAACCCATCGTGCTCAGCACCTCGGCGACGTCCACCGAAATCGGCAGCGGCTGGCGGTTGACCACCACCACGCCGATGCGGACGGGAATCACGCCCAGTTGCTGGAGCAGGTCTGTCATCACTTTACCCGCCACCACACACGTCGGAGTGCGATCAATCACCACCACCACAAAGTCGCAGTGCTTCACCGCCGCCTGACATGCCGCGGAAGCATGGCTCTGTAGATCCAAGATCACGTATTGTCCCAAGCCGGCCAGCGCGCGCGTCAACGCGTCGACCATGTCAGAACCGAGTTCCTTGAAGTCCTCGGCGCGTTGTGGCCCCAACAGCAGGCTCAGGCCTGACGGCAGTTTCACCAAACACCGCTCGACTTCCCGCGAGGTGATTTTATCCGGCTCCAGCTTCATCAGTGTATTGAGGCCGCTCAACGCCGCCCGGCTCTTCTTGTAGAAGAAAGGGTCGTAGAAGGCGCTGTAAGAACCCAGCAACTCCGCCGCGATGACCTCCTTGTGCTTCTTGGCGAGCGCGGCGGCAACATTGAGCGCGACGGTGGTGGTGCCGACGCCGCCGCGCGCGCCGATGACGCCGATCGTCTTCCCCGCCTTCGCCCCCTGGACCTGTTTCAACTGGGCCGCCTGCACCTTGTGCCGCTCGATGGCATAGTGCAGGGTGCGGTGCAGCGTCTTGGGTTGCACCTGGCCTTTGACCAGAAAATCCTGCGCGCCCTGCCGCACCGCCTCGATGGCGACGGCCTCGTCGCTGACACCCGTCAACGCCACGACGGGCACGTTGGGCGCTTCTTTTCGCACCGCCGTGAACGTCGCCATGCCCTCGCTGTCGGGAAGCATGAAATCCAGCAACACCAGGTCAATCGTCTGCGTGCGCAACTTCTCCAACCCCTCGCTGAGACGCTCGGCGCGTTGGATCACGAAAGCCCCCTCGCCGGCCTTGGTCAACGCCTCGGTGATCACGCGCGCGTCCACCGCGTTATCTTCCACTAGAAGAATGTTGTATGCCTTGGTGCTCATGGTGTTTCTCTCCTACTGACGACCGTCGTTGCTCCTGCGCTTGCGGAAGGAAAACGTCTTCATCGGGTCATCCCTGCGTGATGTTGTGCAGCTCAACAGCGACCCGCTTGAATTCTTCCTCGATCCGGCAGATCAACTCGGCGGCTCCCTCCAGTTTTCCAGAACCGGCGAGTTGTTCCAGTTGCAGAGAGACTGCCGTCAGGTTGCTGGCACCGACGTTCAGACTGCTGCCCTTGATCGTGTGCGCCGCCCGTTTTAGCCCGGTGAAGTCACCCGCCGCGAGCGTCTCGCGCATCGCCACCAGCCGCTGGGCCGTGTCGCTTTCAAATGCGGAGAACACATCCTTCAGAAACGCCACATCGCCGTCGCCGATCTCGCGCAACCGCTCAATCGCCGCGGCATCCACCGCTGGCTTCTCTTGCCCCAAGCGATCAGGTGTTTCCATATTCGGCCTCCATTGCCGCCGTCATCCCGCAGCCGTTGCCGCACACACGGGACCGCGGCCGCCTGTCAATTTTTCTGAACCTCACTTCTCGATCCAGTCAATGCATCCAACCGCAACTGGCCGGAAGTGTAGTTTTGGCAGCCGGGTTTGTCCATGCAGGAGTTTTGATTGTCGGAACTCCATGAGAATGTCCCCATCATAACTCTTTAGAAATGTCCCCTTTGGGGCGGAGTTGCGTTAGCAACTCCGGCCACAACATGGAGACATTAACGATGAGTCGGAAGGAACGGGATCGGTTGACGGTCATGATCGGGATCATGCAGGAGTTTTGATTGCACACGCGGAGCCTGCCGTGAACTTCCCGGCGTCCGGCCCTTCGCCTGGATGACGGCCGTCTCACACCGGCCACGGACCTTTGAAACCAGTCTCGGCCAACTTCAGTTTGTGGAGATGGGCGAAGAGGCGGAACTTCCGCGCGTGGTCGCCGCTGAAGAGGAGGTTGTGGTGGCCTTTGACCATGCAGGCGTCCTCGCGATCGGTGATGGCGATCTCGACATTGGTGGTGCAACCGCCCGCCGGCGGCATTGCGTGCGATTTTACGACGCGGCCGGCATACACGTCGAGCGCCGGTTCCTTGCCGGGATAGTAATGGATCATCGTCACCGGCTCGTCGGGCTTCCAGAAAACTTGGATGGCGCAACTTCCCTCGTTCGTGTGCGCGAACCGCCGCAGCAGATACGGCAACTCCGGCCCGGCCGGCCCGCGCATCCGCGTCGCGCAAGTGCAATGCGATGCGTAGTAGTGGTTGCGCTCGGTGTCATAGCAGGGGTTGTGCTGGAAGCCCGGCTGGCCGAGCAGCAACTGGCCGAGCAGTTGGCCGTAGGCGGCGGGCATGTCGTTCTCGCAGATCGCCGGCACCAACGCGCTGTTGAGCGCGGAGAAACTCATGCACGGCTTGAGCATCCCGCGCCGCAAGCAGGTCATCGCCACGCCGTCGGCTCGCTCCTCGGCCAGCAGCTTCTTCAACGTCAAGTGCGCCCGCGCGGCGTTCTCCAGCGCCTCGCGCATGATGCCGCGTTTCTCCTTCGCTCTGCCGCTGAACCGCGCGATGAAGCGCCGCGCCTCCGCGCCGAGCGCGACCTTGCCGAACTCATCGGCGTAGCGATCGAACGGGATGACGCTGATCTTCGTGCCAAAGAACGTCTCGACGATCTCACCCGGCTTCTTCACGTCGGTGACGCTGAGCAGCTTGCTCTGCGCCATGAGCTTCTTTGTGTTGATCATCCGCAAGCTGCTCTCGATGGCGTCCATGTTCTCCAGCGACTGGATGAAATAAACGCCCGGCCGCCGATACGCCGTCACCGACCCGTGTTTCACGCCGAGGCCGATGTAGAAGATCGCGGGAATGCCGAGCTTGTCGGCGGCCTTCAGCAACAACTCGGCGTGCGCGAGGCTGCGGTTGTAGAACATCACCAGCAGCAACCCGTCCGGCTTCTGAGTTTCCAGTTCCTGTGCCAGCCGCTGCGCGCCGGCATCGTCAGCGATGGACGAGTCATCCATCACGAGCTTCAGGCCGAGCTTCTGTTCCATCTTCCGCAGCGCGGCTGCGTATTGCCGCTGCCGGCCCTCGGCGTCGTAGTCGTTGCCCGGCCAGCTCCACCAGTCGTCCGTCTTTGTCTTGAATGTCTTCGATGGCGGATAGAGAAACGCCACGCGCACCGTCGCGCCCTGCTTCGCCGCCCGCGACGCTGCCGCGTTCTCCGCCGCGTCGGCGATCATCGGAGCGAGCGCCATTCCGCCTAACGCCGCGCTGGCGATGGCGAGAAACTCCCGCCGGTCCAGTTGGCAGCCACACGCGCAGCTTGAATCATGACCATGCTTGTTCATCGCATTCTCCTTCTCAGCGTTTGGATTTCGCTTTGCCAGCCTTGCTAGATTCCGCCGGCCCGGCCTGTCTTCGAAACTCCGTCTCCAGCGCCTGCCACTTCGCTTCCATCGCCTGCGCCCGCTCCGGCTGTTCCTTCACGAGGTTCTTTCTCTCGCAGCGGTCGGTGCTCAGGTCGAACAACTCCCACGTGTCCTCATCCTCGCGCGCCGAGACCAGCTTCCAGTCACCCATTCGCAGCGCGCGGTTGCCCTCGTGGTTGAAGAAAAGGAACTCGCGCGTCACCGCGCCGTCGCGCGCGAATGCCGGCGCGAGGCTCTTTCCAGGCAACGGCGGCGCGCCGGCAGGCAGCGCGGCTTTTCCTCCGGCCAGATCGAGCAGCGTGGGCGCGAAGTCAATCACGTGGCCAACATCGCGCCGCAGTTCGTCGCGCGCGCTGATGCCCTTCGGCCAGTGGACGATCAGCGGCGTCGAGACGCCGCCCTCGTTCACCCAGACCTTTTGGCGTCGGAACGGCGAGTTGCTGGCGCTCGCCCAGCCGGGGCCGACGCAGAGGAACGTCTGCCACGATCCCGGCGCCGCCGCGCGGTCGTGGCCGTCGCCGCGCACCATCAACGTCGCGTCCGCGCCGTTATCGGAGAGGAAGAAGATGACCGTGTTTTCCAGCGCGCCCATCGTTCGGAGCTGTTCCACCACGCGGCCGATCTCGCGATCCATCCGGTCCACCATCGCTGCATGGATGGCCATCTTCGTCGCCTGAAACCGCCGCTGCTCGTCCGTCAGGCTTTGCCACGCGACGGCGTAACGGCTTTCGCCCGGCCCGACCTTTTCGAGCAGGTCCGGCTTGAAATAGCGCGGCGAGAGTTTCTCGTCTCGCAGCGCCAGGTCGCAGTTGACGATGCCCATCTCGCGCAACCGGCGCCACCGCCGTTCGCGCACCACGTCCCAGCCTTCGAGGTAGCGGTCGCGATACTTCGCGATGTCCTCCTGCGGCGCGTGCAGCGGGAAGTGAGGCGAGATGAATGCGAGGTAGAGGAAAAACGGCTGCGCGGCGTGGTTGGCCGCGTGGTCCTTCATAAAACCGATGGAGCGGTTGGCGAACTCCGTCGTCGCGTAGTAGCCGCTGTCCGGCTTCACCGGCGGTGCTTGCACGTCGTCCACCCAGTGTTGCACCGGCGAGAAATAGCGATCCCAATCCTGGAACCAGTAGGAGTGGTCGAAGCCGCCATCCGCCACCGGCTTCGGCGCGCCGAGCACATGCCACTTGCCGGCGTGATAGCTGCGATAGCCGAGCGGCTTGAGGCAATGCGGCAGCAACCGCGCCCACGCCGGCAGCCGGCCGCGCGGCGGGTCCATGCGGATTTGTTGCGCGTAGTAACCGCTCATGATGCACGAGCGCGTCGGCCAGCAACGCGCCGTGTTGTAGAACTGCGTGAACCGCAGGCCGTTCGCGGCGAGGCGGTCGAGGTTCGGCGTGGCAATCTCGCCACCGTAGCAGCCCGGGTCGGAGAACCCCATGTCGTCGGCGAGGATGATGACGAAGTTCGGCTTCGCGTCGGCGGCGGAGGCAAACCACAGAAGACACGGAAGAAGGAGAAGAAGAAGCGAGCGAGAACGCCGAGTAGATTGTCTTGAGCGCATGTTTCCTTCCGTGTGTTCCGTGTCTTCCGTGGTTCTCTTCAATTGTTGGCGGCCAACCCCCGCGCGGTGCTTCCCTTCTTTCTCAACTTCGCCAGCAGTTCGTCGAGATGCTTCACTATGTCCGGATGTTCGTTGTAGAGGTTCGTCGTCTCGTTCGGGTCTTTCTCCAAGTCGTAGAGTTGGCCCGCTGGCGCGTCGGACTTGAGTTGGCCGGCGGCGGTGTAGTCGCTGTTCTTGCGGCCAATCTTCCACGGCTGCATCCATGGTCCTTTCTCATCAGTCGAAAAACCGCCGGAGCCACGCTTTGGGAAGAGCAACCACTTGCCCTCACGAATAGCGAGGCCACCCGTGCCGATGAATGTTGCGAACGTCCGCACCGGCTTGCGGCCCGGTGTGTCGAGCAGCGCCGGCAACGCGTTGAAACTGTCCGGCCCCTCGTCCGAGCCGAGGTTGCGTCCCAGCACGGCGGCGAACGTCGCCAGCATGTCGGTCAGCGCGATGAAATCGCCCGTGCGCGTGCCCGCCGGGATGCAGCCGGGCCAGCGTGCGATGAACGGCACGCGATGGCCTCCTTCCCACACATCGGTCTTCTGGCCGAGCAGGTCGCCGTTCGCGAGATGGCCGGCTTTCACGGCGTCTCGATGCAACACGCCGCCGTTGTCGCTCGTGAAGAAAACGAGCGTCTTCTCCGCGAGGCCGAGACGGTCGAGCGCGCCGAGCACTTCGCCGACGGCCCAGTCGAGTTCCTGGATGTAGTCGCCATACGCGCCGATGCCGCTGCTGCCTTGGAAGCGTTTGCCGGGCGTGACCGGCACATGGACGTTCATCGTGCCGTAGTAGAGGAAGAATGGCCGCTCCTTGTTCCGCTCGATGAACTTCACCGCCTTCTCCGTGTGCAACGCGCAAAGCTCGTCGTGCTTCACCAGCGCGGACTTGCCGCCTTGCAGGACGCCGTGCGGAAACTTCGGCGGCTGCGCGGGCAGAATCTTGATCGGGTCGTTCGGGTCGAGGTCGACGACACGATGGTTGTCCACGACCACCTGCGGCGGCTCGTTGTGCGTCATCGCGGTGCCGAAGAACGAATCGAAACCGCACTCCAGCGGCCCCGGCTTGAGGTCGCCGTTCCAATCCGGTTGCTTTACGCCGTAGCCAAGGTGCCACTTGCCGACAAGCGCCGTGGCGTAGCCCGCCGATTTGCAGAGCGAGGCGATGGTCGTTCGCTCCGGCTCGACGAGGCAGTCGCGGTTCCACCTGCGCCCGATGCGGTAATACTCGCGGCCCGTGATGATCGCATAGCGCGTCGGCGTGCAAACGGCGCAAGGCGAGTGTGCGTCAGTGAAGAGCCGTCCTTGTTGCGCGAGCCGATCAATGGCCGGCGTCTTGACCTTCGTCGCGCCGTAGCAGCCGAGGTCGCCGTAGCCAAGATCGTCGGCGAGGATAAAGACGATGTTGGGCTTCTGGATTGGCTCTGCGGAGTGGAGCGACACTGACGAAGCTAGGAACAGGGCGGCGAGGAAGATGCGGAGTGGTTTCATGGTCATTTCTTCTGCACGGCGGGATATGGGCGTTCAGGAACGAGACGTTGCCCATCGGAAAAACCTTCCGGCCTTCCGGCCAGCCGCTGGATGAGACGCTGACGCCATTGTTTCACCGCGGGGAGCTTTGAGAGGTCGCGTTCCTCGCGTGGATCGCGGTCGAGGTCGAACAACTGCTCCGTGCAGTCCGTGGGACGCCAGATGTATTTGAAGTGGCCGTCGGTAAGCGCGTGAAACGCCTGAGCTTTGCTGTAGCAGGGCGCGTGTTCGAAATGCAGCCAGTCGCGCGTCACGCGTCCCGTGCCGCGCAATACCGACACGAGGCTGACACCGTCGGCGGATTTCGGACGGTTGATGTGCGCCAGTTCCGCCAGAGTCGGCAGAATGTCTTCGAGACAGACCGGCTGGTCGCAACGTCCGCCTGCCTTGAAGCCGAGCGACGGCGAGCCGCAGATGACGAACGGGATGTTGGCGGCGCCTTCATACGGCTCGCACTTGCGGAAATAACCGTGGTCGCCGAGCAGTTCGCCGTGGTCGGAGGAGACCACGATGACCCACGCGCGCCCGGCCTTCTCGCTGCGGGCCTTGAAATCGGCGATCAGCGGGCCGAACTGTTCGTCGAGATGCTCGATCAACCCGAAGTAGCCGGCCTGCGCGCGCCGCAGCGGCTCGCCTTCCAAGCGCACGCGATGTCCGCCTTTGTCGCCTGTCGGCGAGAGCGCCGCCCAATCCACCCAGTCGCCGTGCGCCGGGCGCGGCAGCTCCTTTTTCAGAAGCGCGTCGAAAAACTTCTTCGGCGGGAACAACGGCGGATGCGGCGCGTAGAACGACGCGGTCAGGAATAATGGCTTCGCGGCGGGCGTGGCATTCACGACCTGTCGGGATTGCCGGACGATCCACGCAGTCGGGTGCAGATCGTCGGGGAGAGGCCACGGCGCGGCGGGCCAGAGGTTGCAGTTCAGCCCCAGTTTCGCGATCACGTTGCGAATGCCGCCGCATTCCTGCGCGGCTTTCTTCAAGTCGGTGTCGTAATCGTCGTCCGACACATAGGTCGAACCGAGGACTTGTTTCTGGTAGCCGCAGGTGCCGCTCGCAGACTGCTGGTGCATGTTGCGGCCGACCAGCACGGTGGCATAACCGGCGTCCGCCAGCAGGCCCGGCAGGGTGGGCGTCGTAATCGGCCGGGCGCCGTAGCCCACGATTCCACTGGCCTGCGGCGAAGTGCCGGTCAGCAACGCGTAGCGCGCGGGAATGCACGACGGCACGGTAGAATACGCCCGCCGGAAGAGTATTCCCTGCCGAGCAAGCTCGTCCAACTGCGGCGTGCGCACGACCGGATGGCCGAGCGCCGACAGGCAGTCGCCGCGCATCTGGTCGGGCATCAAGAACAAGATGTCCGGCTTCTCCGCGGCCCGCGCGTAGAGCGATGGCGCGAGCAGCACGGCAGAGAGTGTAAGTAATTGGAAAGCCTTCATGGACGACTTCTTCCTTTCTCCTGTGCTCGTTTGAGCAACGCCGACATCTTCTTCACGAGGTCGGGCTTTTCGGCGTAGAGGTTCTTCGTTTCGGCAAGATCGTCGTCGAGGTTGTAGAGCTGGCCCGGGATGTTGACGACACCCGGCTTCGCCGCTTTGGCTTTGGCGGCTTTCGCGGCTCGCGCGACTCTCAGAGGCGCAGCCAACGTCTGCGGCGGGATGAGCTTCCACGGCCCTTCGCGAATGGCAAAGATGCCGTTGCCGCTGTGATGGATGGTGAACAGCCGCAAAGGCGCGTCACGCTTCTCGCCGAGGAGCGCGGGCAGAATGTTGAAGCTGTCCTCGGCGACGTCATCGGGCAGCTTTGCGCTGAGAATCGCGGCGACGGTAGCCATGAGATCGCCGTGACAGACGGTTTCGTCGCAGACGCGGCCGGCGGGAGTTTTTCCGGGCCAGCGCGCCACCAGCGGCACGCGATGGCCGCCCTCGTAGATGTCGCCCTTGTAGCCGCGCAACGGGCCGCTCGGTTTGTGGCCGGCCTTGATCAACGACTGCATGTCCGTGTAGGGCGAATGGCCGTTGTCGGCGGCGAAGAAAACGAGCGTGTTGCCGGCGAGCTTGTGGCGGTCGAGCGCGGCGAGCACCTCGCCGACGGCCCAATCGGTTTCCATGATGAAGTCGGCGATGGCCGATATGCCGCTCTTGCCGCGGAACCGCGCCGACGGGGCGACGGGCTCGTGCGGCGAGGTGAGCGTGAAGTAGAGGAAAAACGGTTTGCCGGCGGCGGCGCGCTGGCCGATGTAGTCAGTCGCGCGGCGGGCGAGCGTCGGCAGAATTTCGTCGAACTTCCAACCCGGCAGCATCGGGCCGGGCCGGCCATCAAGGTTTTGCTCGGCCTTCTGCGCGGTGGGCTGGCCGACGGTGCGGTCGTTCTCGATGAAGCAGTAGGGCGGATAATTTGGCACGTCGGTGCCGAAGTAGTAGTCAAATCCGCGTGTGGTCGGGCCTTCGGCGATGGGCTGGGTGAAATCCGGCGGCTTGTTCGTGTCGGGACGCGGCCATTGCCAGCCGAGGTGCCACTTGCCGATGCAGGCGGTGGCGTAGCCGTGCTGGCGCAACAGCGAGGGCACAGTGAGCCGGCCAGCCTCAATGAGCGGTGGGTCATAGGGCACAAGCACGCCGCGTTTCAGCCGCGTGCGCCACGCGTAACGGCCCGTCAAAATGCCGTAGCGCGTTGGCGAACAAACCGCCGAGCCGCTGTGCGCGTCGGTGAAGCGCACGCCTTCGCGCGCGAGTCGGTCCACGGCGGGCGTCGGGGTTTTCGAGCCAGCGTTGTAGCAACCGAAGTCGCCGATGCCCATATCGTCGCCGAGGATAAAGACGATGTTGGGTTTCGACTGCGTGTCGGCGGCGGCGGAGTTGCAGCAGAGGACACAGAGCAACACGGGAATGAACGCGAGGTGTTTCATGGCGGTTCTCACTTGGCTCCTTTCTTCGCGGCACGCTTCGCTGAGGGCTTGAGGCTCAGGTCTTCCAGCTTCGGCTCGACGCCGAGCTTGCGGCAGTCGGCATCCACGCTGGCGCTCCAGTCTTCCCAAAGCTTGCGCAACGCGGCGAGCTTGTCGGGATGCTTCGCGGCGAGGTCGTGCTGCTCGCTGAGGTCCTCGGCGAGGTTGAAAAGCATGTAGCGAGCGGGCGTTTGCTTCGGGCCGGGCTGCTCGCTGCCTTCCGTGGACCAGACCATCTTCCAATCGCCCTGGCGCGCGGCGAAGTTGTTGCTCCGTGTGCGACAGCGCCAGAAGAGCGTGTCATGCGGCGCGCCGATCTTTTCGCCGCTGAGGTAGGGCAGGAGGTTAACGCCGTCGAGAGTTGGTGTCCCGGCTTCAGCCGGTTCGGAGCCGCCTGAAGGCGGGACACCAACACCGGCGGCGGCGAGCGCAGTGGCGTGAATGTCCATCGTAATGACCGGCTGGCGATAGACAGTGCCGGGCTTGATCACACCGGGCCATTGCGCGAGCAACGGCACGCGGATGCCGCCTTCGAAAGTCTCGCATTTCGAGCCGCGCAACGGTGTGTTGCGGGAGCCGTTGACGGCGTTGCGCGTGGTCGGCCCGCCGTTGTCGTTGTGGAAAAAGATCAGTGTGCGGTCGAGCTGGCCGGTCTCCCTGAGCTTGGCGAGCACCGCACCGACGGCGTCGTCCACGGCGCTGAGCATGGCGGCATAGACGCGACGTTGTTTGTCTTCGATGTGGGCGAAGCGTTGCAGGTATTTCTCCGTGGCCTGCACCGGTGTGTGGACGGCGTTGAAGGCGAGATAGAAGAACCACTTCTTGCCGCGATGTTTCTCGACGAACCGCACCGCTTCGCGACCCCACGCATCCTGCAAATACTCCGTCGCCGGCTCGGGCGTGACGCCGCGCACGACCATGAGCCGGCCGCCGCGCTTGCCCTTGCCAGGGACGATGCCGGGCAGGTTGTGGCTGCCGCCGCCGAGGATGCCGAAGAACTCGTCGAAGCCGCGCTCGGTCGGACGGAACCCCTCGGTAGTGCCGAGGTGCCATTTGCCGGTCATGCCGGTCGCGTAGCCGGCGGCCTTGAGCCGTTGCGGGAGCGTGACGACGGCGCGAGGCAGCGGGCCAGTGACGCCGTCGAGGTCTTCGTTGCCGGAGCGTTGCTGGTAACGACCGCTCATCAACGCTGCGCGCGTCGGCGTGCAAAACGAGCCGGCGGCGTGGGCGTCGGTGAACCGCGCGCCGCGCTTCGCCAGCGAATCAATGTTCGGCGTCGGGATGTCCTTGCAGCCGTGGCAGCCGATGTCGGCATAGCCCATGTCATCGGTGAGGATGATGAGGATGTTCGGATTATGGATTGGCGTGTCCGCGGCGGCACTGCTGTAGAGGACACAGAACAACACAAGGATGAGCGCGAGGTTTTTCATGATCGTATCTCAGCACTCCGGAACCATCTTGAAACCCATCAGGCTGGCGAGTTGGTGGACGGCTTTTGTATGATCACCGTAGAAGACAACGCGATGCAGCAGCGTGCGAATGTCGCGATACTTCTTCATGTCGGCGCACCAGTTCACCATCATCTTCTGCGCATCGCCGTTAACTGCGGTGGTAATCTGCGTGCGGCAGCCGCGGTCGTCGAACTGGCGCGGCTTGCCCTCGATGATCCTGCCGGTGCTGAACAGCATCGCCTCGTCGTCAATGAACTTCGCGCAGGTGATCGGCTGGCCCACGCGCATGGCCACCTCCAGCGACGCGCCGCGGTTGTCGTCGCGGTGCGTGCGGATGTTGAACGGCGCGCGCGGCGTGCCAGGGCCGTTCATCCGCGTCGGCGAGACGCAGTGGGCGTGGATGACGGCGTTCAGGGAGGTGTCGAACAGCGGATCGGTGATGAAGCCTGGTTTGCCGAACGCGTAGGCGAACAGCAGCATCGTCAACGTGCTGTCGAGGTCGGCCTCGCACGCGCCGACGAAACCCTCGTCGCACAACTGCGCGAAGCCGAGGCACGGGTAGCCGAGAATCTGGATCGGGATGCCGCCGAGACAGTTGACGGCGATCGCCTGCGCCTTGGCGTCGGCCATGAGTTGCTTCATCGCCAGATACATCTTCGCCGACTTGATGATCTCGGCCTTGCTCGGCTCGACGATCTTCTTGGCGGGCTTGATGAACAAGCTGCGGGCGATTTCGGTGGCGAGCCGTTCATCCACCGCTTTGTGCGCGGCGATCAACTGCTCGGTAGTGACATCCACGACCTCCGGCCCGATCCGCTCGCGAATGTCCTTCGCACGCGCGCCGGCCTTCGCCGAGGCGAGCAGGAGTTTGCTCTGACGCATCTGGCCAACGGCCTTCAAAAGCGCGATGGCCGTGGCAAGGTCGCGCCAGTCGCGCGAGGCCATCAATACCACGCGTTTGCCCTCGCGCTGGGCCTGGCTGACATACATCCACTGATGTCCGCTGTAAGGCTGGCTGAAGACGACGACGGGCTTGCCGCAGTTGACGATGCCGGCGAGGTCGCCACGGATACCAAGATGGATGCACAACACGCCCGCCACATCGTCGCGCGCAGCGATTTTCGGCACGGCTTCCTTCGCACTGACCACCAAGTCACCACCGACCAGTTCCACTTCGGGAAACTTCGGCATCAGCTTGGCGATGAACTTCTCGAACTTCGCCTTCTCCGCCGGCGCGTCGAACTCCGGCTTCGGCCAGGCGCCCGCGCCGCCGAGATAGACCGTGTAAATCTTCACCTTCGGCGCTGATAGCGACGCGACCGCTTCGCTCGTCGCGAAACTGCTGGCGCCCATTAACCAGCCGCCCGCGGCCGCCGTCGCTTCGAGAAACCGCCGCCGGCTCATCCGCGCCGCGCAGCCCGCGTGCGCACAGCCGCCACACGTTGACGCAGGGCAGATATTGGAAGTTTCAGTGGTGTTGGACTCTCCTTGTTTGATCGTGTTCATCTCGTCACCTCTGGAGTTGTGGCAGCGCTGAACGGCTTCCGTCGCGGCGGCAGATTATGCCTGCTGCACGGCACTTTGAAAACCTTCATTCCCTACGATCCACGCCGTGCGCTGCTCGCTGCGGCTTTGGCCGGCAGATTTTCTCCCAGCCGGGGTTGTTCCATTTCACCGGATAACCCGCGCACTGCTCCGGTCTCGCGGCATAAACGGTGCAGTCGTTCCCGTTCAGGAACAGGCACGGCGACGCGGGATCGCCTTTGATGGCGAGATCACGCCGGTCGCGCGCCAGATCGGTGTAACGCTGGATGAATTCTTGCTCGGTGAGCTTCAACACCGCCGCCAACCGCGTGATGTCGGCATCGGTCAGATGAATCTGTCCCGGAATCCGGCAGCATTCACCGCAGCGCGTGCACTTAAACTCCGTCATCACTTTGAGTCTTCCAACTGTGACTGCACCGGTGTGACGGTGGCGCGGTGGCGCTTCACTTCCTTCGCGATGTCGGCGAGCACGCCGGGATGGTCCTTGGCGACGTCGAACCGCTCGCCCGGATCGCGGCCGAGGTGGAACAGCAGCGGCGGATTGTGCTGCGCGACCGGATCCTTGTCGTAGCCGGAGCGCGTGATGAAGTGCGCCTTGAACGGCCCCTTGCGCACGGCAAAAAGCTGCGTGCCGCGATAGTAAAACATCGTGTCGCGTTTGCATGGGCCGGCGCCGAAGAGCAGCGGCGACATGTCCACGCCGTCGAGAAACAGATCGCGCGGGAGCGTCGCGCCGGCGAGCGCGGCGAATGTCGGCAGCAGGTCGAGCGAACTGGCCAGCTCGCGGTTCACGATGCCAGGCTTGATCCGGCCGGGCCACCACGCGATGCCCGGCTCGCGCATGCCGCCTTCCCAAGTCGAGCCTTTGCCGTCGCGCAACAGGCCCGCGGAACCGCCGTGCGTGTCGAAGATCAGCCACGGGCCGTTGTCGCTGGTAAAAAAGACCAGCGTGTTCTCCGCCAGCCCCTCGGCGCGCAACGTATCGAGCACTTGGCCGACGCTCCAGTCGAGTTCCTCCACCACGTCGCCGTAAAGCCCGCGCCGGCTCTTGCCGTGGAATTTCTCCGAAGCGAACAGCGGCACATGCGGGAAGTTATGGGCGAAGTAGAGGAAGAACGGTTTCGCCTTGTTGGCGCGGATGAACTTCAACGCCTCGGCGGTGTAACGCGGCGTGAGTTGGGTCTGGTCGGGGCCGCGTTCGAGAACGACAGCATCGCGCATGAACGGCGGTTTCCAATACTCGCTCTTCGGCTCGAAAAACGCCGCGCGCCCCTTTGGCCCGGCGCTCGCGTCGCGATCCATGTCGTTGGAGTAGGGAATGCCGAAGTAGGAATCGAAGCCGTGGCTGGTGGGCAGGAATTGCGGATGATGGCCGAGGTGCCACTTGCCGACGCAGCCGGTGGCGTAACCGCGCGACTTGAGCATCCGCGCGATGGTCAGTTCATTTGCAGGCAGGCCGCCCTTGGAGTCGGGAAAGAGCACGCGGCGTTTGTCGCTGCACATGCCGCTGCGGATCGGCAGCCGGCCCGTCATCAACGCTGCCCGGCTCGGCGTGCAGACCTCCGCCGCGACGTAGAAGTCGGTGAAGCGCATGCCCTGCGCCACCATGCGGTCGAGGTTCGGCGTGCGGATGCTCGGATGCCCGTAGCAAGCAAGGTCGCCGTAGCCCATATCATCGGCGAGAATGACGATGATGTTCGGGCGCTCCCCGGCGGCGCGGGCCACAGCAACGCTGACGACGAGCAAAACGGCAACGGCACAGGATTGGATGAAGCGCTGTGATTTCATAGAGTTTTCGCAAAAGCTCCCGCCGCCGCTTGGGCGGCCGAGAAACAAACAACCACAATGAGCGATGGCGACCGGTGGCTCATCTTATGCCGGCCGATTGCATTTGCTTGAGGGCCTCCAACTGTTGCTGGTGGTATTCTTCACGCTCAGGCCTGTGCGGCGTCTGCAAGTGGCCCTTGATGTATTCCGTCGCCCCTTTCACGCCGCCGTATCTCTCCGCATACGCGTGCATGTCCTCTGCATGACCGTTGGGCATCACGATATGCCAACGGCCGTTGCCGTCACGCATCGCCGTCGGCTTCTGCGGCGGATTGGGCCACAGGCCCGGCTTGCCGCCTTTGTTCGTGGACTGTTGCGACATACCGATGGCTTTCGGGGGCGGAGGCGGAGCCGCCATGATGTTTTCGGGCTGAATGACGGCCGTTTCATTTCCTTTGGCCAGCGTCACGCTGCGGTTGCCGTAATCCACCTCCATCACGGTGACGCCGCCGGGCAACTGGTCGCCTTTGCGCACGAATCGCGCCCGCACGCCGGTTCTCTCCAAACTCGCTTCGGCGTAACTTCCTTGGCGAATCATGCCGGTGACACGCCACTCCGCGGCAAACTCGGGCACAGCGCTGCCCGTTGTTGGATCCTGTGCCATGATTGTTGGCACAGCCAGACAGAAGACGAAAATCAGCTTCTTCACAAAGAAAAATCCGTTCGGCGCTGCTGCGCTTTCTACTCCGAACCGACGGAAATACAAGCCTGCGATTCCTTCACCGTGCCACAACTCTCACGCCCGGCTGAGGTGGAGTTTGCTTCACGCCTGCTTGCGCTTGCGCTTCTTGCCGGCTTTGCCTTTCTTCGGCTCGTCAGAGGCGACTTTGCCTTTGGCGGGACTGAGCTTGTCGAGGACGGCCTGCAGACGCGCGCGGGCGGCCTTGGTGTCGTCGCTGGCCGAGTCGGCGGGGACAGGCTTCTCCACGAACGGCGCGTCGCTCATGTCGAACAACTCGCCGCTTTGGGTGAGCTTGTAGCCTTGCTCGCGGACATACCACTTCGCGCCAAGCTGGACAAAGATCCAATCGCGCGGTGTGCCTTTCTCGCCGCGCAGCTGCGGCGCGAAGCTGCGGCTGTCGAACGTCACGCCTTCCGGCATCTTCGCGCCGCCAAGCTCGGCGAACGTCGCGAAGAAATCGCTGAAGTCCACGAGGTCGTTGAGGACCTTGCCTGCGGGCATCGTGCCTTTCCAACTCGCGATGAGCGGCACGCGGCTGCCGCCTTCGAGCACGGTGCCTTTCTGGCCATTAATCTTGCGTCCGTTGATGATGGACCGGTCGGCGCCGAACTTCGCCGTGCCGTTGTCGCCGGTGAACACGATGAGCGTCTTCTCGCGCAGGCCGAGCTTGTCGAGTTCCGCGACGAGCTGGCCGACCTGCTTGTCGAGGTAGGCGACGTTATCGTCGTAGAAATCCTTCTTGCCATCGCCCTTGCTGTCTGGCGTGCGCAGGATCGGGCCGTGGATGAGATGCGTCGGGTAGTAGAAGTAGAACGGCTGCTCGCGATGCCGCCGGAGAAAGTCCAGCGTGAAGTCCATGCACGCGTCGGGGCAGTAAACGTCCTGCTTGGTCTCGACGAGTTGGCCGTTCTTGGTGTAGCTCGTCCTCCAATACCATCCGCCCGCGGTCGGGTCAGTAAGCCATTCGTCGAAGCCCCAATCGCCCGGCGTGTCGCCCATCTGCCGCCACTTGCCGGTCATGCCCGTGGCGTAACCAGCCTGCTTCATTGTGCGAGCAAGCGATGGTTCGTCCTTGAACGATGGCCGACCGGCGCTTGGATTCGTCGAGCCGCCGGTGCGGAAACCGTAGCGGCCGGTGTTGATCGTGCAGCGCGACGGCCCGCAGAGCGGCGTCGAGTAACACTGCGTGAAACGCGCGCCGGTCTCGGCGAGCTTGTCGAGGTTTGGCGTCTTGCCCTTGAACCGGTCGGAACCGTAGCAACTGACGCCGTCGAGGCCGTAGTCGTCGGAGAGAATGAAAAGGATGTTGGGTTTCTGCGGATCAGCGGCGCTGGTGGACCACGGAACACACAGAAGACACGGAAGGATGAGTTGGAGAGTTCGTTTCATGGTGGGTGTTCCTTATGTGGTTGCTGCGTCTTTCTTTGCTTTCTTGCGTTGTTTCCTCTGCTTCTTGTCGCCGTCGGCCTTCTTGCGCGTCTTGGTTGCGCCAGCCGCAGGATTGAGCTTGTCGAGCACGCCCTGCAATTGCGCGCGCGCGGCGTTGGCTTCGGCATTTTGTGAATCGGCGGAAACCGGCTTCTGCGCGAACGGCGCGTCCTTCATGTCGAAGAGTTGGCCGCTCTCGGTCAGCTTCCAACCGTCGTTGCGGGCATACCACTTCGCGCCGAGTTGCACGTAAGTCCACTCGCGCGGCTTGCCTTTCTCACCGCGCAACTGCGGCGCGAAACTCCGACTGTCAAACGTGAGGTTCTCCGGCATCTTCGCGCCGGCCACTTCGGCAAATGTCGCGTAGAAGTCGCTGAAGCCCACAAGGTCCTTCAGCAAACGGCCGGCGGGCGTCACGCCTTTCCAGTTGGCGATAAGCGGCACGCGGCTGCCGCCTTCGTTCACTTGGCTCTTGCGGCCGTCCACGGGCCGGCCGTTGATGGTGCCGACGGGGACGCTGCCGTTGTCGCCGGTGAAGACAATGAGCGTCTTCTCGCGCAGGTTCATCTCGTCAAGAGTGGCAACGAGCTTGCCGACAACCTTGTCGAGGTAAGTGATGTTGTCGGTGTAGAGCGGATTATCGCCTTTGCCTTTGCTCTTTCGCGCGCCTTTGACCTTCTCCTTGCTGCCTTCCTTGCTGTCGGGCGTCGCCAGAATCGGTCCGTGAATGAGCGTCGTCGGGTAATAGACGAAGAACGGCCCGTCGCGGTGACGCTTGATGAAGTCCACGACGAACTCGTGAAACATATCGGGCGCATAGCTCGTGTCGGTCACCGGCACAACCTGGCCGTTCTTGTTGAGCGCGGGCTTCCAGTAGCGCTCGCCCCTGGACTTGTCCCATCGCAGGAACTCATCCCAACCCCACGCGCGGCCTTCCTCGGCCGTTTCGAGGTATGAGAGATGGCTCCACTTGCCCGCAAGCGCGGTGGCGTAGCCGGCTTGCTTGAGCGTCTTGGCGATGCAAACCTCTTTGTCCGGCTTCGCCGCCGCTCCACAGCCGTTGTCGAGCACGCCGGTGCGGAAAGCGTAGCGGCCGAACATGCACAGCGCCCGCGACGGCGCGCACAGCGGCGCAGAGTAACATCGCTCGAATCTCACGCCGCCCGCCGCGAGCGAGTCGAGGTTCGGCGTCTTAAACGCGCCACCGTAGCACCCGACGCCCGGAATACCGTAGTCGTCGGCGAGGATGAAAATGATGTTCGGTTTGGCGGGCTTGTCTTCGGCCGCTTGCAGCGAGGCCAACGGCGACAGCAACAGTGCGCAGACAATCAGAGTGATGAGATGTTTCATGTTGTTCCCGATGTTGAGTTGTTATCGCTTCTGCCCCTTTTTCGCCCGCTTCTTTTCCTTCTTCTTCGCTTTGTCTTTCGGCATTGAGGGTGGCGCCAACTGGGTGTTCCAGTCGTCCCACATGGCCTTGAGTTCCTTGACCTTCTCCGGCTGCTTGGAGGCGAGGTTGTTCTTCTCGCCTATATCCGTAGCGAGGTCGAACAACTCCGGCGGGTTGTTATCCATGTCGCCGTGGACAAGCTTCATATCGCCATGCCGGATGGACCACATGCCGTCAATGCGCCAGCACAGCGTCTGGTGCGGGCGCTCCTTGTTTTCGCCGGTCAGATGGGGCAGCAGGTTGACGCCGTCGAGTTTCCACGCGGGATCAACCGTCCCGCCCGCCGCCGCCACACAGGTCGGCATCACGTCGAGTTGGATGACGGCGCGATCCTCCACCTTGCCGGCGGGCAACTTGGCTTTCCATTGCATCATCCACGGCAGGCGCGTGCCGCCCTCCCAGCAGGTGTGTTTGTGGCCGCGCAACACGCCGTTACCCTCGCGATGGCCGGGTGCGCCGTTGTCGCTGATGAAAAAGATGAGCGTATTCTCCTCCAGCTTCAGCGCGCGCAGCTTGCCGAGCACCACGCCGACGGCGTCGTCCATCGCCGAGAGCATGCCGTCGAAGTCGCGGCGCTTCGGGTCGCTGATGTGTGCGAAGCGTTTCAGATATTTGTCCGTCGCCTGATGCGGCGAGTGGACGGCATTGAACGGCAGGTAGAGAAACCACGGGGCGTCCTTGTGCTTCTCGATCCATTCCGACGCCCGCGCAGCGAATGCGTCGGTGGTGTATAACTCCTTGTCCTTCACACTCTGCACTTCTGGCGAGACGCGGGAGTCAATGAAACCCTTCGGCGTGAAATAGGAGCCGGGATTGCCGGTGACGCCAAAGTATTCGTCAAAGCCGCGCTTCATCGGCAGATGCTCCGCGTCGTTGCCGAGGTGCCATTTCCCGATCGCGCACGTCGCGTAGCCCAGCGTCTTCATGCGGTTGGCCAGCGTCGTCTCCGTCAACGGCAGGCCGCGACCTGGCGCCATGTTGTTGTTCTCATGGCCGAAGCGCTGTTGATAGCGCCCGGTATTCAGCCCCGCGCGCGAGGGCGAGCAGAGCGGCGCGGAGACGTAGCCGCTGGTGAACCGGATGCCGTTGGCGGCGATGGTATCAATGTTCGGCGTCGGCACTTCCTTGAACCCGTAGCAGCCCAGTTCGCCGTAACCGAGATCGTCCGCGTAGAGAATGAGGACGTTGGGCTTCGGAGATGCCCCAGCGTCGGCGCAAATGCCATCGGGCAAGGTGATGGTCGAAACAAGGCCAACGAAGCTGAGGATGCTCAAAAACGGTTTTACTCTGGTCATGGTCGCTCCTTTCAAATGCGCAACGGTGGCAGAGAAAACACCGCTGCCGCGCGGTGGTTTCGACCTTTCTTGAACAAAACCGGCGCGTGCGGTTTATGGGGCGATTTTGAGGATGCGGCTGTTGTAGCTGTCCACAATGTAGAGAACGCCGTCGGTGTGGACATAGATGCCGTGCGGGCGGGCTAACTCGGTCTTGAGCGGGTCGGCGGCGAGCGCGGCGCCTTTCCTGTCGGTGCCGGCCACGCGAACCAGCTTGCGAGTCTTGGGAATATATTTGCGGACAACGTTGTTCTCGGCGTCGGCGATGAGGATGTTGTCCTGGAGGTCGGGGTAGAGATGCTTCGGGCCGTTCATCTCGGCCTTGAGCGCGTCGCTGCCGTCGCCGCTGAAACCTTTGTTGCCCGTGCCGGCCACGGTGCGGATTTTACCGGCCTTGTCCACGACGCGTAGCGCGTGGCCGCTGCGTTCGAGGATGTAGATGTTTCCCTTCGAGTCCACGCAGACTGCGCGCGGGTCTGCGAGCGGGCTGCTCACGGCGTCGGCGCCGTCGGTGGGCACGCCGCGCTGGCCGTTGCCAGCGACGGTCTTGACGAGGCCGGTTTTCATGTCCATCGCGCGGATGCGGCGGTTGCCGAGGTCGCAGATGTAGAGCTGCCGGCCGGCGCGGTCGAGCGCGATGCTGAAGGTGCCGTTGAACTTCGCCTTCGCGGCGGGGCCGCCGTCGCCGCTGAAGCCTTTCTCGCCGTTGCCGGCAATGGTGGTGATGATGCCGCTCTTCGCGTCAATCTTGCGGACGCAGTGGTTCAGCGTGTCGGCGATGAGCAGGTCGCCGTTGGGCTCGACGATGAGGTTGTGCGGGAAATGGAGTTGCGCCTTCGCCGCGGGGCCGCCGTTGCCTGAGAAACCCTTCCCGCCCTCGCCGGCGATGGTCTTGACGACGCCTTTCGCGTCCACCCTCAGGATGCGCCCGCTTTCCTCGCAGATGAACATGTTGCCCTTCGCATCGAGGGCCGCTCCGAACGGCTCGTGCAGGTTCGCGCTGTCGCAGCCTGCGACGAGCGTGAGTTTGCCGGCGTGGGCGGCGGTGGCGAGAACAAGGAGCGGAAGAAGTGGAATCAGGGTATTGAATCTCATGGCGTCATTTCCTCATGGCTTGGCCGATGGCGCGGAGTTGCTCGACGAACGGCGCGGGAATCAGGCCGCTTTTCTGGATTGGCACGTCGAACGTCACGACGCCGCCTTTCGCCGCGAGCTGGCGCGTGGTGGCGATGATCGCGTCGTCAGGCATCTGCGGCCGGTCGCCGCGGCACCACGTCGAGCCGAGATACGTGAGGATCTGGAACTGCACCTTCCGCCCTTCGCACTCCAGCCAACGGCCGGGACAAGCCTCCACCGCCTTGCCAAACTCCTTCAGGTTCACCTCGCCCGCCGCGTAATCCTCGTGCCGCGTGAACACGATAACCGGCACCTTCACGCCGGGATTGAACGCGACGATAGCGTCCGGGTTGCCCGCCTTCAGCGCGCGCGCGAAGCTGGCGAAATTCGGCTCATCGTCGAAGCGATACATCTGGTCGGGAAAATAACAGCCGTCAATCCACCACCCCGCGACGCTCTTGCCCCAGCGCTGCGACCACTCGCGGATCACCGACTCCCATCGTTGTTGGAAAGCCGCCAGCCGGCCGCCCACCGGTTCGCCGGGCAACTGCCAGCCGCCCGTCCGTCCCCAGAGCCAGCCGAGCTTTTGCCGCGCCACGGGATCGGCCGCGGGCGCGCCGCTCGGCAGATAAACCATCAGCCGGATGCCGCGGGCCGCCAGCGCCGCTGCCACGTCGGCCACGAGATCGCGGCGCGAGCACTTGCTCGGTGTGATGCCGACGAGCTTGTCATAGGTGGCGTTCGGCGCGCAGAAGTGGCCGGAGTTTTGGCCAATGGTGAAGAGCAGATACCGCGCGCCGGTCGAGGCCAACTGATCCACCAAGCCGGGCACGTCGAAGCGGTTGACCTGCTCGTTCCAAGCCTCGGCGGTGAGTTCCGCACCGCCTTTGCTGCTGGGGGCCGCGCCGAGGTAATGCGTCATGACACCCCACTTGGCCTGATGAAACCAATCGGTCGGCTCAGCGGCGGCTGTTATCGTCGCGGCGGTTGTCAGCAGCAGCGTTGTGAGGAACAAAGCATTGCGTGGCATTGGCGTTCTCCTTTATGAACGGCGACGGACCAGCGGCGCGGCGGGACAGGGATGCCTGCGACAGGTCACAGCTCCCCGCCGAGGATGCCGCCGAGACGGCTAAGGTCGTCGTCGTTGTAATACTCGACACGGATGAAACCGCCGACCGTTTGCGGATGGATGGTGACCTTGGTGCCGAGCTTGCGGCAGATGCCGTTCTCAATGGCGAGGACGTGCGGCGGTTTCTCGGCGTCGGCGCCGCGCTTGCGGCGGATCGGCTGGCGGCGGCCGGTGGTGGCCTTGATGCGCTCGACCAACCTCTCGGTGTCGCGGACGTTGAGGCCGTCGCGCAAGACGCGCTCGGCGACGATGGTCATTTCGTCGGTGATGGTCAGGCCGAGGATGACCTTGGCGTGGCCGACGGAAAGCTGGCCGTCGCGGACCCAGGCCTGCGCCTGTTCCGGCAGGCCGAGCAGGCGCAACGCATTCGCCACGGTGGCGCGGTTCTTGCCGACCTGCTGGGCCACCTGCTCCTGCGTCAGTCCAAACTTTTCCATCAACTGCTGATAGCCGTGCGATTCCTCGATGGGGTTGAGGTCCTGGCGCTGGAGGTTTTCGATGAGCGCCAACTCCAGCGAATCACGGTCGTCAGCGGTGCGGACGACGATCGGCACGGTGGCCAGTCCGGCCTCGCGCGCGGCGCGGAGACGGCGCTCGCCGGCGATGAGTTCGTAGCCCTGGCCGTCGGCGGCACGGCGGACGATGAGGGGCGAGACGATGCCGTGCTCGCGGATGGAGGCGACGAGTTCTTCCAACGCCTCGTGTTCGAACTTCGTGCGCGGCTGAAACGGGTTGGCGCGAATCTTGCCGATCTCGACCTGCGCGACGGCGTCAGCGGACGGCGCAGGCGGGGCAAGGGGCGCGGGCGGAGCCGATGGCGCAACGGGCGGCGCTGCAACCGTGACGGGCGCGGCAATTGCCGATGGCGCAGGTGGGGGCACGGGCACCGGCATGGTCATTGGCACGGCTGTTGGTGTGGTTGCCGTCTTGGACAACCCGCGCTGGATGAGCGCGTCCAGTCCTTTTCCAAGCGCTTTCTTGTGGGTCATTGGCGGGCTGTTTACATCGCCCCGCCGCCAATGTCAAAGCGGATGTTTTGCGGGATGCGCCTCCGGCAAAACGATGGCTTTCAACTTCGGATTTCGAGATTATACTTCCGCCGGTGTCGGATGTTGCGCCATCGCAGAAATCGCTCATGACTATCGTCCATCAACCCAGAGTGCCCGCGGCCCGGCCGCAGGAAGGGCGTCGGCCGTGAAGAAGGTGGTCTTTCTTGACAACAACAGCATCGGCACCGGGCTGAGCGGAGGCGACCGAATTTTCACGGAGTTTCTGCGGCACTGGCGCGGCAAGCTGGAGTTGACGCTGATCGGGTCGGAAGAAGCCTTTTCGATGGCGGCCACGCGAGACATTTCCGGTTTCCGGTTTCTGCAGTCGGACACCCGCAACGTCAGCCGCAACGCTTACACGTTGCCGGGGCTGTTCCGGCATTTCGCGCGGCGGTTGTATCGCGGTCTTCGGACGGTGAAGGCGAACTGGAGCGTCATCGCAGAGGCTGACACGGTTTACTCTGTCTCGGATGCGTATCCGGATTGTTTGGTGGGCGCGTATATCAAATGGCGCCGTGGGCCGGCAGTGAAGTGGATCGCCGGTTATTACCTGTTTGTGCCGCAGCCCTTCAGCACCGATACGCCTTACAAAGGCAGGAACTGGCTCCGGGGCGCGCTCTATTGGTTGATGCAGATTCCCTCCTATCATCTGGTCAAGCGCTACGCCGACTACGTGTTCGTCACCTCACAGCCCGACATGCCGCGGTTCGTCACGCCGCGCCGGCCGGCGTCGAGAGTGATCGTGGTCCAAGGCGGTGTGGACATCACCGAATCGGAGCGCTACCTGCAATCGGCCGCCATGGTGCCCGTGGATCAGCGGAAATACGACGCGTGTTTCGTCGGACGCTTTCATTTTCAGAAGGGCGTGCTGGAACTGGTGGAAATCTGGCGGAAAGTCGTGGCGCAGAAAAAGGACGCACGGCTAGCGATGATCGGCCTAGGGTCGTTGCAACCGCAGATGGAGGCCCGTATCACCGCGTTGGGATTGCAGGACCACATCACGATCCTCGGATTCCTGGACGGCGCGGCGAAGTTTGAGGTGTTCAAGCAGAGCCGCCTTATGGTTCATCCGGCCACCTACGACAGCGGCGGTATGGCGGCGGCCGAGGGCATGGCGTGGCGGTTGCCGGCGGTGAGCTTTGATCTGGAGGCACTCAAAACCTACTATCCCCAGGGCATGCTCAAAGCCGCGCCGCAAAACCTCGACCAGTTTGCCAGCCTGATTCTGAATCTGCTGACTGACCGCGCCCTGTATGAGCAGCAAGCTGACGCCGCCCACGCGCTGATCGTCGAGGTCTGGGATTGGAAAAAGCGTGCACAACAGGTCTATGACGCGGTGTTCGGCGCGGCGGGTTGAGGTTGCCACCGGTTTAGACTTCGCTGGTCCGACGACGCGCCGAAGCTACTTCTTGCCAAGTGCCTGCGCCTTCTTCACGAGGCTGAGGAACTCCGTCCGATAGCCCGACGCGTCCGGGCCGCGGCTTTCCTCGGCGAGTTCGAGCACGCCGGCCAGCGTCGCGTTGCCCTTGTGCGGACTGTCGCGCAACACCATGCCGAACGCGGCCACCGCAGCGGCAAACTTGAAATCGCGGCTCGCCGCGCCGTAGCTCTTGCCGCCGTCGGTGAGCGTTTCTTCGATCAGTGCGCTCTTGTCGCCGTCAGGTTGTTTGTAGCGCAGCTTAACCGTCAGCAACTCTTCGCTGCCGGCGGCGGGCGCGGCCGGTTTCGGAGCGGGCTGGTATTTCAACGGATCCACCGCCGGCACCGGCAGCGGCTGGCCGGCGGGCACGATCTCGTAGAGCGCCGTGACCGTGTGGCCCGCGCCGATTTCGCCCGCGTCCTTGTGGTCGTTGTTGAAGTCTTCCTTGGCCAGCAACCGGTCCTCGTAGCCGATGAGCCGGTAGCCGGCGACCTTCGCCGGGTTGAACTCCACCTGAATCTTCACGTCCTTCGCGATGGTGACGAGCGTGGCGTTCATCTGCTCAACCAGCACCTTGCGCGCTTCGAAGAACGTATCAATGTAGGTGTAATGGCCGTTGCCCTTGTCGGCGAGCCGTTCCAGCGTCGCGTCCTTGAGGTTGCCCGCGCCGAAGCCGAGCACGCTGAGGAAGACGCCGCTCTGGCGCTTCTGCTCGATCAACCGCGTCAGTTCGGCCAGCTCGGTGGTGCCGACGTTGAAATCGCCATCGGTGCAGAGGATGACGCGGTTGACGCCGCGCTCGACGAAGTGACGTGTTGCCATGTCGTAGGCCAGCCGGATGCCGTCGCCGCCGTTGGTGGAGCCGTTGGCTTGGAGACTCTCGATCGCGTCAATGATCTCCTGCTTGCGGTCGCCGGAGGTGGACGACAACACCACGCGCGCCGACTGGTTATAAACGACGATGCCAACGCGGTCGTTCTCGGTCAACTGCTCGACGAGCATCCGCATCGCCGGCTTAATCAGCGAGAGTTTGTTGGCGTCGGCCATCGAGCCGGAAACATCAAGCAAGAACACCAGGTTGCACGGCGGGCGCTTCGCGGCGGAAACTTCCCGGCCCTTCAAGCCGATGCGCACGAGCCGGTGCCCGGCGTTCCACGGGCAGCCGGCCGCCTCGATGTTCACCGAGAACGGCTCGCCGCCCTTCGGCTTCACATAGTCGTAGGTGAAGTAATTGATCATCTCTTCGATGCGCACCGCGTCCCGCGGCGGCACTGAGCCTTGCATCAGAAACCGCCGGACGTTCGCATACGAAGCCGTGTCCACATCTATCGAGAACGTCGAGAGCGGCTGCTCCGCGACGGCGAGGAACGGGTTGTCGGCGTGGTAGGCGTAGGATTCCGTTTCAGACTGACCGTGATAGCGGCTTCCGGCAGAAAACTGACTGAGACGCATGGCGGGAAGAGCAACGGTTTTGCGACTGGAAGAGCGCGCTAGAAAAGAGGCTGCTCTGCCAGCGTATAGACGATTAACTTGATGCCCACCGTTGATAGTGACTGGGTTTGGAACTACCGCCCCCAAGGGGTCTGTTACCACTGCTGCCGACGGCAATGGTGTCGCTACCATCGCTGGCCTCGGTGCGAAAGACTTCGCCACCACCATCGGTTTCAAAGCACTGACCACCTGCTGGCGACCCGGCGGCGGGGGGGGCAAAGGCAGCGGTGTCGCTAACTTCGGGTTGAGCGGTGCCGTGAACGCCGTAACTACGGCTACCCGACTGTCGTTTCGATCGCGGTCGGTCTTGCAGAACACTTCGAGCCACAGCGCCCAGCCGGTCACCGCCACCAAACACGCCGTGGCCCACAGGGCGACCGTCGCGAACTGCGGCCGCCACGCAAACACAGCGGCCAGAAACGACGGTTGCGCGGGCGCGGGCTTGCTCCTAGCGGGAGCTTTTGGAGCCGATGTTAACGACGTGTTAATGGCGTCGCGCTGGGCCGTCGAGAGCGCCGGGCAGGTTTCGGTCTGGAGCGCGCTCGTCAGCAAGCCGGCGGTTTCCCGCGTCTCCTCGACCGCTTGCCGGCAGTCGGCGGAGTTTTCTACCGCCGCCGCGACCGCCGCGGTTTCGCTGGCGTCGAGTTCGCCCAGCGCGTAAGCGGTCAGTTCTGGATTGTCAGGTTGGAACTTCATGGGAACCTCTCAAAACTTGGGCTTTAGGTCGAACTCGGCCCGGAGCCGGTAACGCAGCCCTTTCAGGCCGGTGTGAATCAGGAAGCCGACGTTGGTCACCGACAGGTTGGTGATGCGGCTGATCTCCTCGTAGCTGAGGCCGTTCTGGAACTTCAGGCGGATGACCTCCTGCTGGTTGGCCGGCAACGAGCCGAGCGCGCGCAAGACGTGGGTGTGGTCGTCGTCGCGCTCGGCCAACGTCGCGGGGGACGGGTCACTGCTGGGGCAGTCTTGAATTGTCTCGTCGTCGGCCGATGTCATGCGCCGCTCCTTTCGCTGCACGTCGAGCGCGCGATGGCGGCAGACGGTAAAGAGCCATTCCGCCTCGTGACCGTCCACGGTCCCGCGCTCCTGCGCGCACAGCCGGAGAAACGTCTCCTGGACGACATCCCGCGCGCGCTCCAGATCACCGGTGATTCGCGCCGCATAACGGATGAGCGGCCCCTCGTAGCGCTCGAGGATGGAGTGAACCCACCCGGCCTTGTCAGATTGGCAATCGGCGCTCATGCGTGATCCGTCGTCAGGAAACACTGCCTGTCACCGAGAGTAACGCGCCAGCCGGCGTTTTCTTAGACAAAACTTTGCGGAAAGATCTTCCGACCTCCAATTCCGAACGCGCCAACCCAAAGCGCCAGAGGACTGGCCAGTCCAAGACGCTCGCGCGTTCGTGCAAGGGGCTTTCAACAACGCGACAGCGTCTTGGACTGCGGCAGCCCCCTGCCGCTCTTTTGATGGGGGACGATGGACAGGCGGGATGCCTGTCCTACTTTGGCTCCCGCTGCGCCTTCGTCGTGAAGCTCTCGCCATCGGAGACGAACTCGACGTTGCCGTGGACGCCGGTGACATACACCTTCGCGCCGACCGCGCCATAAACCTTCCACGCGGGGATGCCTTTCGCCCAACGCGCGAACAGGCTCGCCACCGCCACCTTGGGCCGCGTCGCCTCCGCGAACTCCGGGGTCGCGTGGATACCGTGGCCCGGCGCGATGAGCACATCGCACTTGAGCCTGCCCGGCTGCAACGATGGCAAAAGGCTGAGCTTCTGATCCTCGGCCTCGATGTCGCCGCCGAGCACGAAGACCACCTTGCCGTGCTGGATGCGCAGGATCATCGCGTTCGCGTTGAGCAGATAGTGGGCGGGCGGATCGTTCTTCGGACGGTTCTCCGGGTGGCGCTCGTGAAAAAATTTCTTCGGCGGCGCGAGCACTTCCACCTCAAGTTGTTTGTCCCAATCGAGCTTGTCTCCGGCGCGCGCCACCTGATGCGCGCCGGGCCGCTGCTTGAACGGCTGCCGCAGTTTCGCGTAGTGCCCCAGTTCTCCGCTGTAATCGCCGCTCGCCCGGCCCGGCATCTCGTAGCCGGTATCGTAGAGCTTGCGGATTGGAAAATGGTCTACGAGCCAGACGAACCCGCCGAAGTGGTCGTAGTGCGCGTGGCTGATAACAACGCCATCCAGTTCCTTCACGCCGCGCTCGCGCAGCAGTGGAGCGATCAGGTCGCGTCCGCTGTTGTGGTCGGAAGCCCAGCCCGAAGCGTTGGTCGCCGAGGGATAACCGTTGCCGGTGTCGTAGAGAAACGTGCGCCCAGCCGGCGTTTGCATCACCAGCGCGAGGCCCGCGCCGCGATGGATGTCGGGAATGTCCAGCACCGTCAGCGTGAATTTGCCCGCACCGGCGACTGATGGCTCGGCGGCGTAGCAGCACACGCAGACGGCCAAGCACAGGATCATTTCCACGAAACAAGTTGTGCGACGCTTCATACGGGGCCAGTGTGCCTGCGAACTTTTCTCTTCTCCAGCGAGAACTCAAAGTTTGCCGGCCTCACCAATAAACCTCCTGACTGCGCGTTCTACTGGCGAACCTTAACCGGAGAATAGAAAACATGATTCAACAACGTTTGTTTGGATGGATAGTAGCCGGCGCCGTGGCGCTTTCAGCGGCGGGCTGGCTCAATGCGCAGGAAGCCGAGCGTCCGCCGCGACCGCCTCAAGGCGAAGGCCGCGAAGCCGGGCCGGGCGGCGGGCGCGGCCAGCAGCAGTTCCGGCCGATGATGGGTATGCAGGCGCAGATGGCGGCGACGGCGGATTATGTCTTCATCCTGCGCGGCAACACGCTCTACAAATACGACGCCAAGACCCTGAAGCTGGAGGGCAAGGCAGAAGTGGAGATGCCGGCACCGCCGCGTCCGCCGCAGGAAGGCGGAGAGCGACGGCCACCGCCGCAACAATAAACGCAGCGGGCGGGGTGGATCGCGTTCTCTGAACGCGATGCCGCACCGGCGATGTCTCACTGGAAGAAATCGCGTTCGGAGAACGCGATCCACCGGGCGCGGCGCAGACTTGCGGCAGGAATGCGGATCAGGGCAGCAGGCCCAGTTCGTCGAGCCAGTTCTGGAGGTCGGCCGCGTCGCGAAAGACGCGGAACGCGCCGGCACGGATCAACTCCTCCTCGCCGTAGCCGCCGCTCAGCAGGCCGATGCCGAGCATCTGCGCCCGGCGTGCGCCCATGAGGTCCCACACCGCGTCGCCGACCACGTAACATTCCTCCGCACGCACGCCGAGCCGTTGCTGGCATTCGATGAACAAATCCGGCTCCGGTTTCGCGCGCGCCACGTCGGTGCGCTCCACCACGACCGTCTCGTTGCCGATGCCGAGCACTTCCAGGGCGGGATTCATCATCGGCCGGCGGTTGGAAGTGGCGATGCCGTGGATGATTTTATTCTCGCGCAGGAACCGCAGTAGTTCCACGGCGCCCGGCAGCGGTGGCGGTGTCGGCAGAAACTGGTTGAACAGTTCCGCGTGACGGCGATCGAGCGTGCGGACTTCCTCGTCGCTGAGGTTGCGGCCCAGTTCGCGGGCGGCGGCGCGCTTGAACAACCCACCGCTCATGCCCATGCGCCGGTGCAGCCGCCAGCCTTCGATGGGCATGCCCGCTTCCGCAAACGCCAACTGCCATGCCAGCACGTGCGGGTAAACCGTGTCCACCAACGTTCCGTCGAGATCGAAAATCAGAGCCTTCATGCGCGCCAGCCTAAACCGGAACCCGGCGCAAATCAAACGGCGGCGCGGCGGCAGGGCACTGTTGACATCTGTATGCGTGGACTGTATGTGTGTATGCGTAATGAAGCGGACCACATTGATTCTCGAAGACAGTTGCATGAAGGCTGTGCGGGATCTGGCGCAACGTGAGAATCGCCAGATGTCCCAGGTCGTCAACGAGCTTCTCGCCGAGGGTTTGCAGCGCCGTCGTTCCCGCAAAGCTGCAAGCTTTGAACTGCCGACGTTCCACATGGGACGCCCCAAGGTGAATCTCAGCGACCGCAACGCGCTTGAAGCGCTGATGGATTCCTGATGGCTGGCGTCATTGACACCAACATCCTGCTCTATGCCGTCAACCGTGACGCGCCCGAACACGAAGCGGCCAGACAGTTCCTCCTGCGAGCGGGTTCCTCGGCGGAGCAGTGGTATTTCACCGATGGCATTCTCTACGAGTTCCTGCGCGTGGCGACGCACCAGAAGGTTTTTGCGGAGCCGTTGACCTGGCGCGAGGCGATCCGGTTTCTACGCCCGCTCACGAACAATCCGCGGTTCCGTTTGCTCGTCGCCGGTGAGAGTCACTTCACAATCCTGGAGGAAGTGCTGGCAGTGTTGACCCATCCAGCCGGCAACCTTTTCTTCGACGTGCGCACCGCCGTGCTTATGCGCGAGCATGGCGTCCGGGAAATCTACACCGCCGACACCGACTTCCTGCAGTTTCTGGAATTGAAAGTGATCAATCCGCTGCGGTGACGGATGACAAGGCGTTCGTAAGAGCCGGCCCACTGCGCGCCTCGTTCAGCCTGTAATTACCCCAACGGCTATGACTCAGTTCCCGCCACGCTGTCGGCGGCGCTGCCAGAAACTCAGCTTGGGGCGCGGCTTGGGGTGGGGGCTGTGCCCCGCCGGCTGCTGCGGGCGAGGCGATGGGCCGCGCGTTTCGTGCGACACTTGCTGCGTCGCCTGCGGGCCGGGCTTCGGTAGATGCTGCTGGTGAGGCTGGTGATACGCCGGCTTCAGCGCGTGCGGTTGCTGAGGGTGCGCCGGCTGCTGCGGTTTTTGGAATGCTTGCGGAGCCGCTGCCACAAACGTCGGGTGGCGCTTCCGCTCCAGGCGTTTGCCGATGAACTTCTCGATGCTGCGCAGATAATCCTCTTCGTCGCGCGACACGAACGTGATCGCGTCGCCCGTCGCCATGGCGCGGCCGGTGCGGCCGATGCGGTGGATATAGTCCTCGGCATACACCGGAGTGTCAAAGTTGATGACGTGCGAGATGCCCTCCACGTCAATGCCGCGTGCGGCGATGTCCGTTGCGACGAGCACGCGATAATGGCCGCGCTTGAATCCGTCGAGCGCCTTCTGGCGCTGGCTTTGCGTGCGGTTGGAATGCAGCGCCGCCGAGCGGATGCCACGCCGTTCCAGTTTTTGAGAAATGCGGTCGGCGCCGTGCTTGGTCCGCGAGAACACCAGCACACAATCGAGATTCTGCTCCTCGATGATGTGGATGAGCAGGTCCATCTTCTGGTCGCGCTGCACGGTGAAAATGTGTTGTGTGACGGTCGCCACGGGATTGCGCTGTTCGCCGATTTGGATTATTTGCGGCTGGCGCTGGATGCTGGCGGTCAGCTCGCGGATTTCGCGGGACATGGTGGCCGAGAACATCAGCGTCTGACGCTCCTTGGGTATCTGGGCGACGATCTTCCGCACGTCGGGAATGAAGCCCATGTCCATCATCCGGTCCGCCTCGTCGAGCACCAGCACCTCGACCTTCGAGAGATCAATGCGGCGTGAGTTCATCAGGTCAATGAGCCGGCCCGGCGTCGCCACGACAAAGTCCACGCCGCGTTGCAGCGCCTGCAGTTGCGGGCCGTAGCCAACGCCGCCGTAGATGGCCAGCGTGCGCAGCCGCATGAATCGGCCGTAGGTTTTCACCGCCTCCTCGACCTGTCCCGCCAGCTCCCGCGTTGGCGTCAGCACGAGCGCCTTGATGCCGGCGCTCGCATGGCCGGCGGCCTCGTGAGCGGCGAGGCGGTTGAGGATGGGCAGCACGAACGCGGCGGTCTTGCCGGTGCCGGTCTGCGCGCAGCCGATGATGTCCCTGCCCTGGAGCGCGGTCGGAATGGCCTGCGATTGGATGGCGGTAGGCGCCGTGTAGCCCGTGGCAAGGATTCCCTGCACGAGCTTGTCTGATAAACCGAGTGATTTGAATGGCATTAGACGACTTTACATGCGGAGCGACGGGAAAGCCAACGCCATGTTGGGCATGGCGCGGGCTGAAGTCAGACAGCTATCCGACAAGGAACAACGGTTCAACCGGTTCACCGGCGGTGCTTTAGGAACGAACGGAGCAGCCGAAGGTTGGCTTTGTCCAGCGGACTTTCGCTTTCGAAATCGCCTTTTGGCGTCTCCAGCACCCCGGGAACTTTGGAGAAGTGCGGGTGGTTGAGCACGAGGCGGAATGCTTCCTTGCCGACGTAACCTCTGCCGATGTGCTCGTGGCGATCCACGCGCGAGCCGAGCGGCGTCTTGGAATCGTTGAGGTGGACGGCGGCGAGGAGCTTCCAGCCAATGACGCGGCCGAACTCCTTCGCGACGACAGCGAAACTCTTCGGCGTGCGGATGTCGTAGCCGGCGGCGAGCAGATGGCAGGTGTCCACGCAGACGGAAAGCCGCTCCGGGCCGACGCGTTTGATGATGTCCGCGAGATGCTCGAAGCGATAGCCGAGATTGGTGCCCTGGCCGGCGGTCGTCTCCAGTGCAACCTTTACCAGCGAGCCGCGCGTCTGCCGGAACACTTCTTTCAGGCTGTCGGCGATGCGGCGGAGGCCGGCGTCCTCGCCCGCGCCCATGTGTGCGCCGGGATGCGACACGACGAACGGTAGGCCGAGCGCGTCGGCGCGTTGCACTTCGTCCACCATGCCGTCAATGCTCATGCGCAGCGTTGCTGGGTTGCTTGCACTGAGGTTGATGAGGTAGCTGTCGTGCGCGAAGACCGGCGTGATGCCGGTGTCGGCGCGGAGTTTCTTGAACGCCGCGATTTCCTCCGCGCGCAGCGGCCGGGAGCGCCACTGCATGTTGCCGCGGGTGAAAATCTGGATCGTCTCGCAGCCGGTGAGCCGGCCGCGTTCGATGGCCTTGTCCGCACCGCCGGCAATGGACATGTGGGCGCCGAGTTTCACGCTGGAATCGCGCCGAGCAACTCGCCGAGCTTGTTGTCCTGCGGATAAGCGTGGCCGAGGTGCTGGCGGAAACCTTCGGCAAATTTCACGCCGCAACGCTGGCCGTTGGCCGTGCCCCAGCGCCGCATGTTCAGGATGTATTCGTCCATTCCGTGATGGTCCCGCAGCCAGTTGCGCTGGCTGGCGTGGCACTTGGCCATCTTCTCCTTGGTCTTCATCACGGGGGTGATGTTCACGTAGAAGCTGGCCTGGATAGGCCGGCCAAAGTGGTCTTTCATCTCGATCGCGTCGGCGTAGTAGAGATACGGGACGGCGGCGGTGTGGCGGGCGGGCGGCGTAATGAGTGTGTGCAGGTTCGGCGCGCCGGCGATGAAGGCGGCTGTTCGCGCGAGCTGGGAAGTGACCTCGTGATCCACCATGTAGCAAACCGGTGAGTGGGTGAAGACCATGAACGGGTTCACGCGCCGGACCAGTTCGACGACGGCGCGGAGCGTGGGCTTGTCATACATGATGAGGGCGTCGCGCGCGCCGCAGCAGTGGTGCGTGGCGCCGATGACGGCGGCGGCGCGGCGGGCTTCCTCAAACCGGATGCGGGAGATGTCGTCGGTGCCGTATTCGAGCGTGCCGCAATCGCCGGCGGCGACGTGGGCCATGTGGATGCGGTAGCCTTTCTTCGCCAGCAATGCCAGCGTGCCGCCGCAGAGGAACTCGACGTCGTCGGGATGGGCCATGACGGCCAGAACGGTTTTGTTGTCTTTCATTTTTCCTTCGTTGTCGCGGCGGTCATAGACCGCCGCTACAGATTTTCAGTGCGGCACGGCACATGCGACTTCCTGTTCGACTTCGTGGCCGAGCCAGTGGCTGGCCAACACGGTCATGTTGTCGTCCGCTTTGAGTTGAACGTCCGCCAGAATACTCAGGCCGGACTTGCACGCAAAGACTTTCTCGACGTGGAGCGCGCCCGGTTGCATGGTGGCCCGGTGTGATTAGCGTGACGCCCCGCCACCGGTTGCCGGTTGACAAAACGACCGCAGCGGGTTTCTGTCAGACACGTCAACCCAAAGCCGAGTGGAAACGAACGCCAACAATCAACCGCCCGCACCCGCTGCCGAACCCGGCTGGCGCAAGGCATCCACCTCGAACAGCCTGTCAGAAGTCCACCGCTCGATCCACGTGCCGCACGGCGCGGGTTTCTTCCGCAAGATGCTCGCGTTCGCCGGGCCGGGCTATCTCGTCGCGGTCGGCTACATGGACCCGGGCAACTGGGCCACCGACATCGCCGGCGGCTCGGCGTTCGGTTACACGTTGCTGTCGGTTGTCCTGCTGTCGAACCTGATGGCGATCCTGCTCCAGACGCTCGCGGCCAAACTCGGCATCGTCACCGGCCGCGACCTCGCGCAGGCGTGCCGCGACCACTACTCGAAGCCGGTCGCCATCACGCTCTGGGCATTGTGCGAGGTTGCCATCTGCGCGTGCGACCTCGCCGAGGTGCTCGGATCGGCCATCGCACTGAACCTGCTCTTCGGCCTACCTCTCATCTGGGGCGTGTGCCTGACCACGCTGGACGTATTCGGCATCCTCTACCTCCAAAACAAGAGCTTCCGCTGGATCGAGGCGCTGGTGGTGACGCTCATCCTCTCCATTCTCGCCTGCTTCATCGCGGAGATTTGGTTCTGCAAGCCGGATGCGGTCGCCGTGCTCAAGGGCTTCATCCCCCGCGCCGAGATTCTCAAGAACCCGGAGATGCTCTACGTGGCCATCGGCATCCTCGGCGCAACGGTGATGCCGCACAATCTCTACCTGCACTCATCCATCATCCAGACGCGCAAATACGATCTGACGCCCGACGGCAAGCGCGAGGCCATCCGCTTCGCCGTCTGGGACTCCGTCATCGCACTCTCCACCGCGCTGCTGGTCAACGCCGCCATCCTCATTGTTGCCGCCGCCACGTTCCACAAATCGGGCCACCACAACATCACCGAGATCAAGGACGCCCACCAGATGCTCTCGCCCGTGCTCGGCGTTGGCGTCGCGAGCACGTTCTTCGCGCTGGCGTTGCTCGCGTCTGGCCAGAACTCCACGCTCACCGGCACACTCGCGGGCCAGATCGTGATGGAAGGCTTCCTCAACTTCCGCATGAAGCCGGCGCTGCAACGGTTCCTCACGCGCGCCATCGCGATCACGCCGGCCATCATTGCCATCGCCATCTACGGCGACTCCGGCGCCGGCAAGCTGCTCGTGCTCAGCCAGGTCATCTTGAGCCTCCAGCTTTCGTTCGCCGTCATCCCGCTCGTGAAGTTCACCAGCCAACGCGCCAAGATGGGCGAGTTCACCAACCCGCGGTGGGTCAGCGCGCTGGCGTGGCTGACCGCCGCCATCATCGTCGCGCTCAACGTGAAGTTTCTTGTGGACTACTTCGGCATCAGCACGTTGCTGACGTCACTGTTCAAATAGGAGCCGCCATGTATCAGAAAATCCTCGTCGCATTGGAAAACAGTCAGGCCGACAAGAGCCTGCTGCCGCACATCGCCGAACTGGCGAGACTCCACAAGTCGAAGCTGCTGCTGGTCCACGTCGCCGACGGCTGGGTCGCCCGCAACTTCGACAAGCTCCAGCTCCGCGAGTCACAGGAGATGATTGACGACCGCGCTTATCTCGAAGAGACGGCGAAGCAGTTGCGCAGTCAGGGCCTGAACGTCGAGACCTTCCTCGCCCTCGGCGACCCGCCCAACGAGATTCTCAAGACCGCCGAAAAGGAGCAGTGCGACCTGATCGCGATGACCACGCATGGGCACCGGCTGCTGGCGGACATTTTCTACGGCAGCACCATCGAAGCGGTGCGGCACCGCTCCATGATCCCGCTCCTGGTTGTCCGCGCTTCAGCGAAATAGTCTTCCGCCTTCCGGTTTCCGCCTTTCTGCTGTAGTCTCACTGCCATGAGCGACCTTGGAATACCCCAATTCCCAGCGGCGCGACTGCGTCGCCTGCGCACCACGCCCGCGCTGCGACGGCTCGTGCGCGAAACCCATGTGACCACCGACGGCCTTGTCATGCCGCTGTTCGTGCGCGGCGGCAAAGGCGTGCGCCGGCCCATCAGCTCGATGCCCGGCAACTTCCAGTTTTCCGTGGACGAACTGGTGAAGGAGGCGCGCGCCATCCAGAAGCTCGGCGTGCCGGCGATTCTGCTGTTCGGCCTCCCCGACAAGAAAGACGCAAAGGCCAGCGGCGCTTACGCCAAACACGGCATCGTCCAGACTGCCGTGCGCGCGGTGAAGAACGCCGTGCCGGAACTGCTGGTCATCACCGATGTCTGCAACTGCGAATACACCAACCACGGCCACTGCGGCATCGTCTGCAAACGCCGCGACGGCGCGTTGGACGTGGACAACGACGCGACGCTGGAGTTGCTCGCGAAGAGTGCGGTGAGCCACGCCGAGGCGGGCGCGGACATCGTTGCGCCGAGCGACATGATGGACGGCCGCGTCGCCGCCATCCGCCGCGCGCTTGATCGGGGCGATTTCACAAACACGCCGATCATGAGCTACGCGGCGAAGTTCGCGAGCGGCTTTTACGGACCGTTCCGCGAGGCAGCCGACAGCCCGCCGCAGTTCGGCGACCGTCGCACCTACCAGATGGATTACGCCAACGGCGACGAGGCGTTGCGCGAGGTGGCGCTCGACATCGCCGAGGGCGCGGACATCGTGATGGTGAAGCCCGCGCTGGCCTATCTCGACCTCGTGCGCCGCGTGAAGGATCGCTTCGGTTATCCGACCGCCGTCTATAACGTCAGCGGCGAGTTCTCGATGGTGAAGGCCGCCGCCGACAAAGGCTGGCTCGACGAGCGCGCCGTGGTGATGGAGATCATGACCGCCTTCCGCCGCGCCGGCGCGGACATCATCATCACCTACTGGGCTAAGGACGTGGCGCGCTGGCTGGGTGAGTAGCGAGCGCGGCAACTTAACGCAGAGTCTTTCAACGCCTTCTGCGAAGCTCCGCGTCCTCTGCACCTCTGCGTTGAAATCTGCCACCTCTTGACTTCCGCAAGCCGACACTCCAACCTCGTTTCCGGAACAACAATGAAAGTTGACGATTTCAACAAAGAGATTCGGGAAGCGGTCAAGGCTTACGAGCTATACATCGTCTGCATCGCCAAGACGCCGGACGAGTTTACGGATAGCGTGCGTTCGCTGATGACCAAGGCCATCAAGGTGTATGAGAACCGCGCCCCCGATCTCAAGCACGGCATCGCGCTCGATCCCCAGCTCACGATCATCCTCAGCGAACCGCCCGATGCGCCGGACGAACGGCCGTTCTGCGGCATCTACTTCAACCTGCATTCGCCGTATCGCAAGAAAAACGCGCCGGCGAAGTCGAAGGCTTAGTGGGAAGCTCTCAGCTATTAGCCGTCAGCTTTCAGCTTGGACGATTCGCTGAGCGCGTCACACCGCTTCCGCAAACGCCTCGGCCAGCACCGCAAGGCTTTCGTCGAGTTGCGCGGCGTTGATGACCAGCGGCGGAGCGATCTTCACCGTCGCGCCGCCGAAGCCGACCGGCGCGAACATCAGCAGGCCCTTCTTGCAGCAGAGATCCACGACGCGGAAGGCGAGGTCGCCGTCGGGTTCTTCACTGCCCGTCTTGACGCACTGCATGCCGGCGACTAGGCCCTTGCCGTGGACGACGGCGATGCGCGTCGGATGCGCCTGCTGGAGCTTCGCGAGGCCGGCAAAGAGACGGTCGCCCATCTTCTTCGCGTTCTGCACGAGCCGCTCGCGGTCAATGAGCTGGAGGTTGGCGATGGCGGCGGCGCAGCAGATCGGGTTGGCCGAGTGCGTCGATGTCATCGAGCCGGGCGGATACATGTCCAGCACCTCGCCGTTGCCGAGCAGGCAGGCGACCGGCAGCGAGCTGCTAATGCCTTTGCCACAGCAGATCAGGTCAGGCCGCACGTTGTAGTGCTGGAACGCCCAGTATTTCCCGGTGCGCCCAAAACCGGCCTGCACCTCGTCGCACACCAGCAACGCGCCATGCTCGTCGCACCACGCGCGGAGCTTCTGCATGTAATCCACCGGCGCGAAGCTCGCCCCGCCGCCCTGGTAGCTCTCCATAATGACGCCGCAGACGAGCCGTGGGTCCACGCCGAGCTTGGTGAGTTGTTTCTCGAAGAACTCGAAACTCGTGTCCTTGCAGCGGAACCCATCGGGGAACTCGACCTGCACGAAACCGGGATCGAGGTTGCCGATCCACGACTTGAGGCCAGGAATGCCGCCAGCTTGCTGCGCGCCAAGCGTGCGGCCGTGAAACCCTCGCGCGAAGCTGACCATGATCAGCTTCTTCGGGTCCGTGAGCCGGCCGCGCGTGCGGCAGAGTTTGATGGCGCACTCGACGGCCTCGCTGCCGGTGGAGAGTAGGAAACACTTGTCCATCTTCTCCGGCGCGCGCTCGACAAGCATCCGCGCCAGCTTGCCGCGGAGTTTGTGCGGGAAGAGATAATTATGGAGGAGGCCGCTTTTCGCCTGCTTGACGACGGCGTCCACGATGGGCTTGCGGCCGTGGCCGGCATTGGTGACGAGCACGCCGCTGGACCAGTCAATCCACCGGTTGCCCCACCAATCCTCCACGATCGCGCCGTCGCCGCTCTTCCAGACCACCGGCGGCATGCCCTGCATGGACTGCGGCTCGTAGCGGCGCATCTCTTCGAGAATCGGCACCGACTGCGGCACCGGCATCTTCGTCCGGATTCGGCGGAAACGTGTGGAAACTTTTGGAACAGCGACGGGTAAGAGAGAGAATTGTGGCATGGGCGTCCGTAATTCGTAATCTATGACTTGTAACTGTTAACTCGTAATTTGGTTCTTCTGATTCGCAGTGTTTTCTTCAAGCGACGACAGCGGGTGGAAGAATAGAACGGACTCGCGGCGCAGACAACAAATCAATTCGTTGAGGTGCCACCCAAGTCAAGGATCGTCATCTCACGGTCAATTCTGGCTATTCACGCCCAGCGGAGGCTGGCTCATGCTGGCTGTGTGGTGATAGACTCCGCGCCAGAAGCGATGAAACCGAAAAACGCCGCCGACATGAGCACGCTCAAAGCCAGACTCGCCTACGAGCCGCAGGTGCTGAAGTTCGGCACCAGCGGACGCCGGGGCGAGGTGGTCCATCTGACGCAACTCGAAATCTACATCAACGCCTTCGCGGAACTGGAATACCTCCAGTCGCTGCCGCGCGCTGACGGCGGCATTGTTCGCGGTGACGAGTTTTTCTTCGCGTGTGACCTGCGGCCCAGCTCCACGCGCTTCGTGCCGAAGGAGAAAGGCCGCGGCGAGATTGCGCAGGCCATCGTGCGCGCCATCCGCGACGCCCGGATGCGCCCGGTAAACCTCGGCTTGATTCCGACGCCGGCGCTGGCGTGCCACGCCATCGAGCGCAGCAAGGGCAGCATGATGATCACGGGCAGCCACATTCCGTTCGAGCGGAACGGCTACAAGACCAACACCGCACGCGGCGAATTGCTGAAGAAGGACGAGGCACCGATCAACGCGCGCGTCGAGCAGGTCCGCGAGTGGCTCTACAACCAGCCGTTCGCCGAATCGCTCTTCAACGAGCAGGGGCTTTTCAAATCGGGCAGCCAGCCGTTGCCGCCGAAAGACCCGGCCGGGCGCGCGAGCTACATCCGCCGCTACACGGAGTTCTTTGCGGGGCGCAGCTTGAAAGGCAAACGGCTGCTAGCCTACCAGCACTCGGCGGTGGGGCGCGACATGCTGGTGGAGATTCTGCGGCAGCTTGGCGCGGAGGTGATTCCCGCCGGCCGCAGCGAGACGTTTGTGCCGATTGACACGGAGAACATTGACGAGGAGCAACTCGCCAAAATCCAGGCGCTGGCCGACGAAGCTGCGGCGAAGCACGGCCCGCTCGACGCGGTGGTTTCCACCGATGGCGACAGCGACCGGCCGCTGATCCTTGGTGTGGAGCCTGGTGGAGCGCGACCTCCGGGCGCGCTTTCGCCTCGCGTGAAGTTCTTCGGTGGCGACCTTGTTGGCATGATCGTGGCGGAGTTCCTCGGCGCGGACGCGGTGGTGGTGCCGATCAGTTGCAACGACGCGATTGATCGCGGGCCGCTAAAGGATTCCGTCGAGCCGAAGACGCGCATCGGTTCGCCGTTTGTCGTCGCCAGCATGGAGAAGGCGCGCGCCAAGGGCCGGAAGGCCGTCTGCGGCTGGGAGGCCAACGGCGGTTTCCTGACCGGCTCCGACATCGGGCGCGGCGGCAAGTTACTGCGCGCGCTGCCGACGCGCGACGCGATGCTGCCGATTCTTGGCGTGCTCTTCAGCATGGTGGAGAAGGGCGTGGCGATGACCGCGCTGTTCGAGCGGTTGCCGAAACGTTTCAGCCGCGCGGCGCTGCTGAAGAAGTTTCCGCGTCCGACCAGCCTGCGGATCGTCGAGCAGTTTTCACCGGCGGATGGAAAGATCAAGGAAGTCGTTTTCGGGAAAGGCGGCGTGACGCTGCTCGACGAGGACCGGCGTGAGTTGCCGGCGGTGGGGCCGTTGGCGCAGACGATGCTCGGCATTGGCGAGACGCTCGGCAGGTTCTTCGCGCCGGCGGCGGGCTTCGGCGGCATCGCGCGGCTCAACTACACCGACGGCGTGCGCATTTATTTTAGCAACGGCGACGTGGCGCACGTCCGCCCGTCGGGCAACGCCGACGAGCTGCGCATCTACGCCGTCGCCGACACGCAGGCGCGCGCCGACGCCATCACGAAGATGGGCGTGGCCGAGCCGGACGGAATTTTGCGGCAGTTGGAAAAGGCTGTGACGGAGTGATGCCGTCGTTTTGGAAGAATAAACCCATGAACAAAATCGCAACGACACTGACATTGATTGCTTTCGCCTTGTTTGGCGGCGGTTGCGCTGACCAAGCCGCAGACGGCACGAAAGCAGCCCCGGCGGCAGGCCCGGCACCGACAGCGGCGCCGGCCGTCGCGCAGGACAAGTTCCAGCCGACGCTCGACTCGCTCAAGCAATACGAGTGCCCCGACTGGTTCCGCGACGCGAAGTTCGGCATCTGGGCGCATTGGGGACCGCAGGCCGTGCCGATGGACGGCGACTGGTATGCGCGCGGCATGTATGAGCCGGGCAACAAGCATTACAAGTATCACCTCGAGCACTACGGCCATCCCTCGGAGTTTGGCTACAAGGACATCATCCCGCTCTGGAAGGCCGAGAAGTGGAACCCCGACCGCCTGATGGCGCTCTACAAGAAAGCCGGCGCGAAGTATTTCGTCAGCATGGGGACGCATCACGACAACTTCTTCCTCTGGAAATCCAAGCTCCACAAGTGGAACGCCGCCAACATGGGCCCCAAGCGCGACGTCGTCGGCGACTGGCAGAAGGCGGCAAAGAAACAGGGTCTGCGCTTCGGCGTCTCGGAGCATCTCGGCGCGAGCTTCACGTGGTTCCAGAGCAGCCATCGCGCGGACAAGGAGGGGCCGAAGGCCGGCGTGCCTTACGACGGCGCGACCCCGAAGTTCTGGGACCTCTACCATTTCCCCGCCGAGCCGGACGACAAGGGCTGGTATAGCAACAACCCCAAGTGGCACGCGCAGTGGTCCGCCGCGATCCGGGAGCTGATGGACAACTACCACCCCGACCTCCTCTACACCGACGGCGGCGTCGCGTTCGGCACCAATCACGCCGTTGGCCTCAGCATGATCGCCCACCTCTACAACAGCAGCGCCGCGTGCAACAAAGGCAAGGTCGAGGTCATCTACAACTGCAAACAAAAATCCGACGGCCGCTGGGTTGAGGACCTCGAACGCGGCATCATGCCGAAGATCGAGCCTTACCCGTGGCAGACCGACACCTCCATCGGCGACTGGTTCTACAACCGCAACTGGAAGTTCCGCCCGCTGAGCTGGGTCGTCCACACGCTCGTGGACAACGTCAGCAAGAACGGCAACCTCCTCCTCAACGTCGTCCAGCGCCCCGACGGCTCCCTCGACGCCGAGGTCGAGCAGATGCTCAAGGACATGGCCGACTGGACCGCCATCCACGGCGAAGCCATCTTCGGCTCGCGGCCGTGGCTCGTCTATGGCGAAGGCCCCGTCCGCGCCAAGGGCGGCCACTTCAAGGAAGACTTCAAGTATTCCTCCAAGGACATCCGCTTCACCACCCAGGGCGCCACCCTCTACGCCACCGCCCTCGGCTGGCCGCAGGACGGCCGCATCACCATCCGCTCCCTCGCCAAACCCGCCGGCCAGAGCGTTCAAGTCACATCGGGCGGCGGAGCAACTGCTACTGTTGCCGTTGATCTCGGCAACAACATCACCAGCGTCAGCCTCCTCGGCTCCTACGCGCAGCTCGGCCGGAAACAAACCGCCGACGGCCTCGTCGTCACGCTCCCCGCGCAGAAAGTCTCCGAACTCACCGTCACCCTGAAGATCACCGGCGCCGACCTCAAGCCCGTGCCGTTCGAGCAGGTCTTCGAACCGATCCACGCCGACGACAAGGGCAACTTCAGCCTCCGCGCCGACGATGCCGACCTCCACGGCAGCCGCATCAAACAGGAAACCAAGGGCGTCCACACCCACATCGGCTTCTGGGACAAGAGCAGCGAATGGGTCTCGTGGAAGGTGAAGTTCGACGTCCCCGGCAAGTTCAAGGTCAGCGCCCAATACGCCACCCTCCACGACGGCGCGGAGTTCGCCGTCGAACTGGCCGGCAAACGCCTGGCCGCCAAGGCCCCCAAGACCGCCGCTTGGGACGACTTTAAGAACGTCAGCCTCGGCCAGATCGAGATCACCCAGCCCGGCGAACAACTCGTCACAGTCTGCGCCAAGGACCCGGCCACGTGGAAGGCCATCAACCTCCGCGCCGTCAGACTCCAAACCGCGCAGTAAGCCGCGGCACTCCCCCCAAAAAATAGCGAGCCTCAGCGGCGGGCAATTCCCGCCGAGGCTCTTTCAGGCCGTCCGGTAGAATCAGGCCGCCAAAGCGGCAACTGCACCGAAGAACTGAAATGGCTGCGGTCACAAGGCGAGGCTGCGTCGCGAACAAGCTAAAGGAGTTGATTCAGGCGATGGGGAGATGCTGAAACATACTCTAGCACTGCGCTTCTATTTCATGCCGGCGGTTGCATTGAGGCGGGAGCCTCGCTGAAATCACTGGCGGCTGCGACCTGAATCATCCTTGTCGAAGACTTCTCAGCTTGGAATGTTAGCTTCGATCCGTCTACCTCAGCGGTCATCTGGACGAGGCGCACTTCTGTAAAAACCTGTTTCAACCGACCTGCTGCGACTGGCACTCCAAGGAAATCAATCATTCTTGGGTTTGTATCCAGCATTAGTAACTCGGACGGTTTGCTGTCTTCTGCTTTCATAGGAACGTCTTTCTGGTCGACGTTAATAGTGAATGAGATACCGGCTATATCCTGACGCCATACACCCTCCTTCAGCAACCGATATAGAAATTCAACATTGTCCCATTGCTCATCTGTTATTTCTGTCAACAGAGGAAGTCGTGGGTTGACGTTCAGATGCAATGCCAGCCACCGACATTTCTCCAACCATTCGAAGATGTTCAGAATCGTTCGGCACTCATCCGCAGCAGGATTCTCCCTAATTGCACTGCAAATCGAATTTCCCATAACGAAGACTTCAATTCGTGAATTCGTTACCGAGCATAATGAGGCTACGACATCGCGAGTTCTATCGTAGTATGGCAATTGAAGAACTGGGTGGTTCTGCCATACAAGAAAGTCAAAACCTGTGGCTAACTTAAATGGGCGTGCCGCCATCACGTCGTCGATGGAAACAGTGAACTGAAGCCTAAATGGGGAAGCAGGCCAAGAAGACCTAAATGCCGCAAACCGGGTGCCACATTGAAACCTGCCATCAACATCGACCACCGCAATGACATCACCGTTCCTTGAATGAAAACGAACGCTGCCGGCGACTTCACGGCCGAAGCGAATAACCAGATTTGTGTTCTGGTCCTTAGCAATCTCTTCCAAGAGAGGTGAGCCTGATACAGCGAAACGGCCTGCTTTGAATTCTGTGGGCATACCTCGTTCCACAAGCCTCTCGAAGTCTTCCTTCTTTCCGCGGAGCTGGAGGTTCAGAGAAACGGGCGATTTGGGTTTGAGATTTACTTTTTGAACACCTTTCTCGACGGATATCGAGACGTCAAAGCGTGGGTCTTTCTTGCTCAACAGCTGTTGTTGTTTCTTGACCGCAGCAGCAATCGAGCCTGGGTGCAATTCCTCGACGTATTGCAGCGCAGCATGGAACGCCAACTTGAAACGCGCCATGTTCTCGGTGTTGTCTTCTTCATTGAAGCACAGAGTTACGGTTTTTTGCTGCTGCAAATTGTTCTCTGCGATTCTCTCGCACGCATACTGTTGGGCAAACAGCCAATAGCCTTTCCCTGAATTCGTGTCAAAAACGGAACACGAATACCGGGAACTTACATTTCTTGACGTAATATCGGAGATGTTTGGTCTTAAAAGAGTGTGAAACAGCACCCACCTTGGAAGCGTCTTTTTCCAGTTTTCCTTTAACTTGGGCTCCAAAATGTTGACCGCTGGGTTCGCCACCTTCGTCTGTCTCTACATCGCAGTCCAAATGGAAATCAGGCTCTTGTTTTCGGGGCAACCATTTGGTGCCTCGTAGAAAACTCAAGAAAAGAGCAACTGCATCTTGGCCGATTTGATAGGCTGTCCCAATTGTCGGGTTCTCAGATCCCTTGGATGTCATAACAGAGTCTCCGGAAGGTTCCTTCCCATGCCCGCTCAGTGTAGGCAAAGCGCGGACGCGGGTCAATCACGCTAGGGCGACTTCGTAATTTGCGAGTGGCAGCGGCAGACTTTGCGCTTGGCGCGGGCGGGCGTGCTGCTACGATGCGGCCGACGGCGAACCACTGGAAAATCCATCGCTCAACCATGAACTCCACCCATTCTCTCCATCGAAGAATCAGCAGCCTGTCACTGACCGCGACGCTGGCCCTGTGTCTCGCGGCCGGCACGCTCGCGGCGTTTGCGGCGGACGTGCCCGACGCCAAGGGAATCCCGCTCCTCGTTTCGCAGGGCGCCGACGGCGAGATCGCCGGCTGGCGTTCGTTCCACGAGAAGGCCGGCACGAAGACCGCCGAGGTGTGGCGCTTGCAGGCCGACGGCGTGCTGGTCTGCGCCGGCCTGCCGCGCGGCTACCTCTACACGGAGAAGGACTACGGCGACTTTGAGCTGAAGGTGGAGTGGCGTTATCCGCGCGGCGCGGCCAAGAGCAACGGCGGCGTGCTCGTGCGGATGACGGGCGAGCACTGCATCTGGCCGAAGTGTCTCGAACTCCAGCTCAACATGGGCCAGGCGGGCGATTTCTGGGGACTCCGCGGCTACGCGCTCTCCGGCCCGGCCGAGCGGATGAAGACGATGGAGCACAAGCTCTTCGGCACGTGCCGCAACCTCAAGCGGCTGGCCGACCTCGAAAAGCCCGCCGGCGAATGGAACCTGCACGAGGCGTTGGTGGAAGGCGGGACGGTGACGCAGAAGCTCAACGGCCAGCTCGTCAACCGCGCGACCGGTTGCGAAACCGCCGCCGGGAAGATCCTCATCACCGCCGAGGGGCAGGAGATCCACTACCGCAACGTCCGCCTCATCCCGCGCAAGAGCGGGTCTTAAGTGCGCGGGTTGCCCAAGTCGAATCCATCCAGTCGCCGCGGCCCCTCACCCTTGCCCTCTCCCCATCGGATGGGGAGAGGAAATTGTTTTCCTCCATTGCGAGCACGCGCACTATTCAGTGGGCCGCGTAGCTGTGAGCGAAACGTCTCCCTCTCCCCGTCGGACGGGGAGAGGGTCGGGGTGAGGGGCTGTTCCGATTGCATCGTTACGGCTAAGTCGAACTGTTCCCTGACGTTCAATCGTCCCTCCGGGACTCATTCGATTCTATGATCGCCGTTCCCGCCAGTAAACTGGCGGGCTATTCTCGAATGTCCCTCCGGGAAAAATACTCGTGCAAACTTCGTCCCGTCAGGGACGGTGCGACAATAGCCCGGCGTTTCAACGCCGGGAACGCAATCCAAACCCAAGCAGAGTCCCGTAGGGACGATTGAACGCTTTGGGCAACACGCCTCTGACACGCAGCCGGATGCCGGGCCACATTACACGGTCGGCGGCACGGGCGGTTCGGTTGGAGCAACCGGCGTCTCAACCAGCGCAGCCGGCGGTTCCACAGCCGCAACCGCTGGTTCCGGCGCGGGCACGGCCGCAGCGGGTTCGGCGGGCGGCGGCGCGACGGGAGCCGGCGCAGGAGGCACAACCGGAGCAGGCGCGGGTGGGACGACGACGGGGGCGGCGACGATGCGTCGGAGTAGCTCAATGCCCTGGCGCACGTCGGCAATTTGTTGGTCGCCGACGATCTCGCGTTCGATGCAGAGCGGTCCCTCGTAGCCGATCTCGCGGAGCTTGGCGATGAAGCGCTCGAAGCCGACTTCGCCCTGGCCGAGCGGGACCTCAACGCCGAGCTTGCCCGGGGCGGCGGGCGACTTGCCGTCCTTGCAATGAACGGTGGCCACATGCGGGGCGAGTTTGCCGAGCGCCTCGATGGGATCGCCGGAACCGTAGAGGACCATGTTGGCCGGGTCGAAGTTGACCTTGACGTTGGTTTCCTTGGTGTCGGCGATGAGCCGCAGCAGCGAGTCGGCGCTCTCCTGGCCGGTCTCGAAGCAGAGCTGCTGGCCGTTGAAGCGGCAATGGTCGGCCAACCGCCGCAACATGCGCACGATGGGCATGTAGTCCGGGTCGTCGGGATTCTCCGGCACGCAGCCGACGTGGAAGGCAAAGCGCTTGATACCCACCTCGCAGCCGAAGTCGCTGATTTTCCTGGCGATCTCGAACCGCGCGGCGCGCACGTCCAGCGGCACGAGGCCGACGGTGTTGCGCACGGCGGCGATGTCGGCGTAGCTCTCGCCGTCGAACGCGGCGAAGAGCGTCACCCACTCGATGCCGGAGCCTTGGAGCTGCTTCATCAGCGCGCGGCGCTTGGCGGGACTGTCAATGTCGCGCCCAACGACGCCGACCTGTCCGACGCCGAGGCCGAAGGCTCTGATGGTGTTGATCTTGGCTTCAGCTTCGTTGGCCCAGATCATAAGGCCGATTTCAAATGGTTTCATCGTGTTTCTTTCAGGTTGCGCTCAGGTGAGAAATCGCTCCGTCCACTGACGGGTTCGATACTTCTCCAAACAGAGCTGTTCTGCCAAGTTAAATAACGCCGGCGGCGGATGGAATTCCTCAAACGCCGCGCCGAGTTCGCGCTCGAAACCAAGCCGCAACGCGCCGTCCAGCGCCGGCGGACGACCGGAAGCGGTCGCGGACGACGGTAGGAGGATGGAGCCTTGATGCAGCAGTCCGCGCTTGAGCCGGCGTTGCGCCGCGCCGGCGACTTTTGCTCCCGCGACGACGACGTCGTATTGCACCGGTCCGGCGAAGCAGACGTTGCGGTCGTTCGGTCCGCAACACGGGGCGAGCTCGGCGGCGATCCCGGCGAGCTGCAACGCCGCCGTCACCGCGCCGTGGAGGAGCCGATAGCATTCCGGTGTCGGCAGGCCGTAGAGCGAGTGTGTCGGCGGCGCAACAACCGTGTAGGTGGCGTCCCGCGCATGGTCCACCAGCCCGCCGCCGGTTGGCCGTCGCACCACGGGTCGTCCCGGCGCGAGGTCCGGCGAATACTTCTGAAGCAGCCCGATGCTCACCGCCGGCGCGTTCCAGCCATAGACGCGGAGCAACGGCCGCCCGCGCTCGGGCGCAGTGCGCAGCAATGCCTCGTCCAGAGCCATGTTCATGGCCGGATCACGCGTGCCGTCGAGCCAAAGGTGCCAAGGTTCACTCATGTTGAAGCCGGTGCTTCTAACACGGCACAGCGCGGAGTCAAGTCTGCGACGGGCGTGTAACAAAGCGTTCGGGAAAATCGAGGCTTTAGCGTTGACGGCATAGGGGGGCGTCCATATTATCCCGCGTTCCAATTCCGGAGAAACCGGGCGCGCAGGTGCGCGCACATTGGGTCCGGCAGCCATTGGGCGCCCGGAAACGTAACGAAACAGCAGGCGGAGACGCTCTGGAGTGGCGTCGCCGGCTGCGGCCAGGATCTTATGAACAAACTTTCTATTGCTGACCTGAAAGACTTGCGCGGGAAGCGCGTGCTGGTGCGTGCGGACTACAACGTCCCGCTCGACGAGAAGTGCGCAATTACCGACGAAACGCGCATCAAGGAAACGCTGCCGACGATCAATTTTCTGACCCAGCACGGCGCCATCGTCATCCTTTGCAGCCACCTCGGCCGGCCCGACGGCAAGCGCGTCGAGAGCATGAGCCTCAAGCCGGTTGCCGTGCGGCTGGCGGAAATGCTCAAGCAGCCGGTGGCGTTCGCCAGCGAATGCGTCGGCGAAGAGGTCAGCAAGAAGGTCGCCGCCATGAAGGCTGGTGAGATTCTGCTGCTGGAAAACACCCGTTTCCACGCCGAGGAGGAGGACAACGACCCGAAGTTCGCCGAGCAGATGGCGAGCATTGCCGATGTCTTCGTCAATGACGCGTTCGGCACGGCGCACCGCGCTCACGCCTCGACGGCGGGTGTCTGCAAGTTCATCAAGACCTGTGCGGCGGGTTTCCTGCTGCAAAAGGAATTGAAATATCTCGGCGAGGAACTGGCCAGCCCTGACCGGCCTTGCCTCGTCATCCTCGGCGGCGCGAAGGTCAGCGACAAGATTGGCGTCATCACCAACCTGATGGGCAAGACCGACGCGTTCATCATCGGCGGCGCGATGGCCTATACGTTCCTGAAAGCCCAGGGCGTGGCGGTCGGCAGCTCGCTCGTCGAGGAAGACAAACTCGGCATCGCCAAGGAAACGCTCGCCAAGGTGCATGCCACCGGCGTGAAGTTCCTGTTGCCGACGGACCACGTCATCGCGCAGAAGGTCGAGACGCCCGTCCCCGGCCAGAAGAAGCCGAAGATCGAGTTCAAGAACCCGCAGCAGAGCATGGACGCGACGATTGAGGTCGGTTACTGCGGCGTGGACATTGGGCCGAAGACCATCGCGCGTTACAGCGCCGAGATCGCGCAATCCAAAACCATCGTTTGGAACGGGCCGATGGGCATCTTCGAGACGCCGGAGTATGCGACCGGCACGTTTGAAGTCGCCAAGGCCGTCGCCACGGCGACGCAAGCCGGCGCCAAGAGCATCATCGGCGGCGGCGACAGTGTGAAGGCCGTCAAGAAAGCCAAAGTCGGCGACAAGGTGACATTCATCAGCACCGGCGGCGGCGCGAGCTTGGAGTTCCTCGAAGGCCGCGAGCTGCCCGGCGTCGCCGCGTTGACAGACAAGTAAAAACAACCTACCCCTTATTCAATCACGACCATGGACAAAGCACGCAAACTCTTCATCGCAGGCAACTGGAAAATGAACAAGACGGTCGCCGAGGCGCTCGACCTCGTGAAAGCGCTCAAGCGCGACCTCGCCGACGTTCTCGACGTGGACATCGCCGTCTGCCCACCGTTCACGGCGCTGCATCCGGTGGGCCAGTTGCTCGACGGCACCGTCGTCAAGCTCGGCGGCCAGGACATGTATTGGGACAAATTCGGCGCGTTCACCGGTGAGGTGAATGTCGCGATGCTCAAGGACGTGCTCTGCGCCTACGTCATCATCGGCCACAGCGAGCGCCGGCAGTTCTTTGGCGAGACGAACGAGACGGTAAACAAGAAGACCAAGGCCGCGCTCGCCGCGCGCCTGAAGCCGATCGTCTGCGTCGGCGAAATGCTCGCCGAGCGCGAGTCCAATCGCACGGAAGCCGTCGTGACCGACCAAGTGCTTAACAGCCTCGCCGGCCTGAAACCGGATGAGTTGCTCGAAGTCACGGTTGCCTATGAGCCTGTGTGGGCCATCGGCACCGGCAAGACCGCCACCGCGCAACAGGCGCAGGAAGTTCACGCGCTGATCCGCCGGCTGCTGGCGCAGCTTAGCGACGCCAAGACCGCCGCGCGCATCCGCATCCAATACGGCGGCAGCGTGAAGCCTTCCAACGCGCGCGAGTTGATGGGCCAGCCCGACGTGGACGGCGCGCTGGTGGGCGGCGCGAGCTTGCAGGCGCGCGACTTTGTCGAGATGATCCAGAACGTGAGGAACTGATATGACGTTTGTAATTGGTTTATTGCTGACGGTGCAGGCGTTGACCTGCGTGTTTCTGATTTTGATCATCCTGATGCAGCCATCGAAAGCCGACGGCGGCCTCGGCGCGGCGTTTGGCGGCGGCACCACCGACACGCTCTTCGGCGCGCGCACCGGCAACGTGCTCACCAAGGGCACTATCTGGGGCGCCACGATCCTGTTCGTCACGTCGGTGTTGCTGGCGATTCTGATCGCGCATCAGAAACCAACCTCCATCGTGTTGGACAAGGCGATTGCCACGCAGAAAACCGCTGAGAAGACCGCCGCGACTCCCGCGTCGGAGAAAACGGCGGCTCCGGCCAAGAGCACCGCGCCTGCTGAGAAGGCTGCTGAGAAATCCGCCACCACCCCCGTGCCGGCGAAGAAATAGCGCGGCGCGAACAGGGTTCCCGTTGAAAACAGCAGTCTCAATCCAATGCGGATTGGGATTGCTGCTCAGCGCACTGTCATTCTACGCGACTGGCTGTGGTTCCTCCGCTGTGCCCGGCGGCAAGCCCGGCGAGATGGTCTATTACGCCGAAGGCGGTGACATCAAGGGCTTCGATCCCGTTCGCGCCAGCGACGTGGACACCGCGCTGGCGGTTTACAAAATCTACGAGGGACTGGTCGAATACGATTACCTCTACCGGCCCTACCGTGTCGTGCCGGTGCTCGCCGAATCGCTGCCGGACATCTCCGCCGACGGCCTGACCTACACGTTCCGGCTCAAGAAGGGTGTCCGTTTCCAGGACGACCCGTGTTTCCCCGGCGGCAACGGCCGCGAAATCACCGCGGAGGATTTCATCTACACGTTCAAGCGTGTGATGGACGCAAAGAACCTCTCCACCGGTTCGTGGGTCTTCGCCGGCCACGTCGTCGGCGTGGACGATTGGACCAAGGCCAGCGAGGACCGCAGCAAGCCGACCGACTACACGCGCCCCGTCCCCGGCTTCGAGGCGCCCGACCGTTACACGCTTCGCATCCGGCTCAAGGAACCGTATCCGCAACTGCTCTGGGTGCTGACGATGCAATACACCTTCGTCATGCCGCACGAAGCGGTGGAGTTTTACAGGGATGATTTCCTCAACCACCCCGTCGGCACCGGCCCGTATCGGCTCAAGCGATGGCAGCGCAACTACCGCATGGAGTTCGAGCGCAACCCGACTTTCCATGGCCAGCTTTATCCGAGCGAGGGCGCGCCGGGCGACCGCGAAAAGGGCTTGCTCGCCGACGCCGGCAAACCGCTACCGTTCATTGACCGCATCATCCTCTACAACGTCCGCGAGTATTACACGTGGTGGCAGATGTTCCTGCGCGGCCAGATTTTCAGCGTCGGCATCAGCAAGGATTACTTCAACAAAGTCGTCAACACGGACCTTGAGCTGACCCCCGACATGGTCAAGCGCGGCATCGTGCTCCGCAAAGAGCCGCAGATGGATGTCTTCTACCTCGGCTTCAACTGGGAAGACCCCATCGTCGGCGGCGGCAAGACGCCGGAGGAGGCCGTGCGCCATCGCAAACTGCGGCAGGCGATCACCTGCTCGTTCAATCAGGAACAAATCAAGGAAACCTACGCTGGCCGCATGATTCCCGCCGCTGGCCCGATCACGCCCGGCACGACCGGCTACGACCCAGCCAAGCCTTACCCGTGGCGGTTCAATCTCGACCTCGCGCGCAAGCTGCTCGCCGAGGCCGGTTATCCCGATGGCAAGGACGCTCGCACCGGCAAGCGCCTGCGCCTCTCGCTCGACATGGGCGGCGCCGGCGACGCGGAGACGCGCCAGTTGGGCGAGATGTATGTCAACTTCGTGCGCCAGATCGGCGTCGAGATGACCATCAACTTCTCGCTTCAGCCCGAACACTGGCGCAAGTTGGAGCGCAAGGAGACGCAGATGTTCAGCGCCGGCTGGGTGATGGACTACCCCGACGCGCAGAACGTCCTGCAGCTCTGGTATGGCCCGAACGAATCGCCCGGCGTCAACCACTGCAACTACAAAAATCCGGAGTTCGACAAGCTCTACCGGCGCATCCTGACGATGCAGGATTCGCCTGAACGGACGGCAATCTACAAACAGATGGCGGACATGATTGTGGATGATTGCCCCGGCGCGTTCATGTTCCACCGCTTGACCTACGCGCTGTTGCGGGATTGGGTGGAGAACTTCAAACCGCACGATTTCCCGTATCCTAACGTGAAGTTTTACAGGGTTCGTCCACACTAGCGCGCCATGACCGCCTACATCATCCGCCGCCTCTTGACCGTGATTCCGATCACGCTGGGCGTGCTGTTGCTGGTGTTCCTGATTTACCGCGTCATCGGCGGCGACCCGGCGGTGCGGTTGGCGGGAAAAAACGCCACGCCAGCAAAGATCGAACAGATTCGGAAGACGTTCGGCTACGACAAGCCGAAGTTCTTCAACTGGCAGGAGGTCGCCAAGACCAGCAGCCCACTCGCTGCATTCGACTCGCAGTTCTGGCAAATCGTCCGGCAGTTCGCCCAACTCGACTTCGGCAAATCGCTTCAGAGCAACCAGCGCATCTCGCGCATGATGGCTGACGGCGTTGTGCCGTCGCTCTGCATCACCACGCCCATCTTTGTCATCGAACTCATGGTTGCCATCGCGCTGGCGCTGCTATGCGCGTTCTACCGGAACACGTGGATTGACCGCACGTTCGTCGTCATCTCCATCATTGGCATGAGCATCAGCGGACTCGTTTACATCATGCTCGGCCAATACTTCTTCTCCTTCGAACTTGGCTGGTTCCCCGTGTGGGGATTCGAAGGCGTCAACTATATCCTGCTGCCGGTGGCCATCGGTGTCATCGCCGGCATCGGCGGCAGCCTGCGGTTCTACCGCACCATCATGCTGGATGAGATGTATCAGGACTACGTCCGCACTGCGTTCGCCAAGGGCGCCTCGCACAAACAAGTGCTCTTCAAGCATGTCCTGAAGAACGCGGCCATTCCCATCCTGACCAACGTCGTCGTCGCCATCCCGTTCCTCTACACCGGCTCGTTGATGCTGGAGAGTTTCTTTGGCATCCCCGGCCTCGGTCGCATGACCGTGGACGCCATCTACACAGGCGACGAACCAGTCCTGTTCGCAATGGTGTTCATTGGCTCGGTCATCTTCGTCATCGCGAACCTGATCACCGACCTCTGCTACACCTGGGCCGACCCTCGCATCCGACTGCAATGACCGACACCGCCGCCAACCCAGCCGCGCTCGCCGCGAAGCCCCAGACACTCTGGAGCACCGCGTGGCGGCAGTTCCGCCGCAACCGGCTGGCGGTCATCTGTCTCGGCATCGTCGCCATCTACGTCGGTGTCTTCCTCTACGCCGAATCGGTTTATTGGTTTGCTCGCCTGCGCGACATCGTCCCGTCCTACAAAGTCGCCGACTTCGCCGCCCGCAACGCGCATCCATCCGCCGCCCACTGGATCGGCACCGACTTCGCCGGACGTGACAATCTCGCGCAACTCATCCAAGGCGTCCGCATTGCGTTCGAGATCGCGTTTCTCACGAGCGCCATCCTCATCCCGCTTGGTTTCCTGCTCGGCGCGCTCGCGGGTTACTTCGGACGATGGGTGGACAACACCATCATCTGGCTCTACTCGGTCGTGGACTCGGTTCCCAGCATCCTCTCGATCATCTCCATCAGCTACGTCGTCGGCCGCGGCATGAAAGGCATCGTCATCGGCATGGGCCTCGTCGCGTGGGTCGGTCTCTGTCGGCTCATCCGCGGCGAATACCTCAAGCACAAGCAGCGTGCCTACGTCGCCGCCGCCCGCGCGCTCGGCGCTGGCCACCTCACCGTCATGCTGCGCCACATCGCGCCGAACGTGCTGCACATCATCATCATCGTGTTCACGCTTGCCTTCCCGCGCTTTATCCTGACCGAAGTCATCCTGAGCTATCTCGGCGTCGGCATCACCGGCGAGCCGAGCTGGGGCGTGATGATCAACGACGCCAAGCAGCGCCTCTGGCTCGGCGTCTGGTGGGAACTCGGCGGCGCCACCGCGGCGATGTTCTTCCTGGTGCTCGCCCTCAACATCGTTGGCGACGCCCTGCGCGACGCGCTCGATCCGAAATTGAAGACAGCGGAGAGTTCAAAAGCGTGATGCAAACCACGAACGACACACTTCTGTCCGTCCGCAACTTGCGAATCAGTTTCTTCACCGACGAAGGCGAAGTGCGCGCAGTGGATGGCATCTCGTTCTCGATGAAAGCCGGCGAGACACTCGCCGTCGTTGGCGAGAGCGGCAGCGGCAAGAGCGTGACGGCGATGGCATTGACGCGACTGGTGCCGGCACCGCCGGCACGCTACGTCGGTGGCGAAATCATCTTCAAGGGCCACGACACGTTGAAAATGTCGGGCGAGGAACTTCGCAAGGTCCGTGGGGCGCAGATCAGCTACATCTTCCAGGAGCCGAGCACGTCACTGAACCCGGTATTCACCATCCGCTCACAGGTCGCCGAGGCCCTCGAACTGCACCGGAGGGACATCGGTATCGTGGACGCGGAGGTCGAGCGGCTCTTGGCGCTCGTGGGCATCCGCGACGCGCGGCTGCGGATGAGCGACTATCCGCACCAGCTCAGCGGCGGCATGCAGCAGCGCGTGATGATCGCGATGGCGCTGGCGTGCAACCCGTCGCTGCTGGTGGCCGACGAGCCAACGACGGCGCTCGACGTGACCATCCAGGCGCAGATCATGGAATTGCTGAAGGAGCTGAAGCAAAAGCTCGGCATGGCCATCATGCTCATCACGCACAACTTCAGCATCGTCGCCGACATCGCCGACAACATCGCCGTGATGTTCCGCGGCAAGATTGTGGAATATGGCCCGACGCAGCGCGTGTTGCGCGACCCGCAGCATCCTTACACGAAGGCGCTGCTGGAGTGCATCCCGCGCCTCGGCGCGCACAAGGACCGGCTGAAAACCATCAACCACGCCGAGATTGAGGCAGCTTTGAAGCGTTAACCGTCATGGCCTTGCTCGAAGTCAAAAACCTGAAGGTCTATTTCCCGATCATGGGCGGCGTCATCCGCCACAAGGTCGGCGAGGTGAAGGCCGTGGACGACGTGAGCTTCATCGTCGAGGCTGGTGAGACCGTCGGCCTCGTTGGCGAGAGCGGCAGCGGCAAGACGACCATTGGCCGCGCCATCCTGCGCCTGCTGGAACCGACCGACGGACAGGTTGTTTTCGACGGCCAAGACATTACGCGAATGGGCGACAGTGAACTGCGGCCGTTGCGGAAGCAGATGCAGATGGTTTTTCAGGATCCGTTCGGCTCGCTCAACCCGCGCATGACCATCGCCTCCATCGTCGGCGAGGCGTTGACGATTCACTTCCCGCAGATGAGCCGCGCCGCCCGCCGCGACCGCATTGCTGAGTTACTGCGCCGCGTCGGCTTGAAGCCGGAGCACATGAACCGCTATCCGCACGAGTTCAGCGGCGGCCAGCGCCAACGCATCGGCATCGCCCGCGCGCTGGCGGTGGAGCCGAAGTTCATCGTGTGCGACGAGCCGGTGAGCGCGCTGGACGTCTCAGTGCAGGCGGCGATCATCAACCTGCTCCAAGACCTCCAAGAGCAGTTCAGGCTCACCTACCTTTTCATCGCGCACGATCTGGCGGTGGTGGAGCACATTAGCGACCGGGTGCTGGTGATGACACAGGGCAAGATCGTGGAGGCCGCCAGTGCGGACGAGATTTACCAACGGCCGCAGCACGCCTATACGCAGAAGCTCATCGCCGCGGTGCCGAAGGCGTTCTGAGCGCGACCACGGTTGAATATCCCCGCTGTCGCGCCGTCAAAGCGGTGAATTTGCAGGGCTAATTTGAGCATTTGGACCAATAATCGAAGCGCACACCTGAGCGCTGCTGTCGCGGGCGGCGTGACGCTTTTTCTCTGCGCCGTCATGGCGATGGCCGCCAACGTGCCGCCGTATGCGTTTCAACCGAACACGCCGACGCCGGGCCATGGATTCATTCGTGTGACGGGCGTCGGCTTGCCTCCGCGCATCTACGCGACACCCGCACAACTGCATCTGATGGCCGAGCGCGCCGCTGTCGTGTCAGCCTACCGCAACCTGGCGCTCGTGCTGGGCCAAGGTTCGCAGATCGTCGCCGACGGCTCGCGTTACCTCACCGTGTCGGGATATGTTCAAGGTGCACAGATCACGCAGACGCGCTATTATTCCGACGGGCGAGTTGAGGTGGACATGACGTTGGCAGTGGAACATCCACCGGTGGTGCCGGCGATCATGCCGCCACCGCCGCCGCCTCAGCCGCCGCAGAAGGTGGAGACGCAGAAACGACAGATTTCTGAAAAGGAATGGCTGGAACTTTACAAGCAGCCGAAAGAGAATAAGCTGCAAGTCGAAAAGGAGAAACTATGAAACCAAATCATCGTTGGATCGCGTGGTCGGTGGGAGCGTTGCTTTGCGCGGCGGTGGCGCCAGCATGGTCGCAGCAATTCCATTTTGGCCAGGAGAAACTGCTGGCCAAGAACGCGGCGCTCCGCGACGGCCAGCGCAACCTGCTGGAGCAGATCAAGGGACTCCGGATTGACGGCAACAGCACGGTCCGGGATTTCGTCACCCAAAACGACCAAATCAACACGGCGATGATGCACGAACTGCGCGGTGCGACCATCGTGCCCGGCTCCGAGACGTGGGACGGCGAGCTTTACCGGCTGGAGGTGCAGGTGACACTGGAGCAGGTCCGTGCCGCCATCGAGCAGGTCCAGCGGACTTATCCCAGCGGCCGCACTTACGTCACCGAGAACATGATCACGCTGAACAGGGAAGTCGTCATCAAGGCGCAGGGCCAGGGTTCCACGCGCGCCGCAGCGATGGGTGGTCAACCCGCGGGTGCCCCGCCCGTCTATGGCGGCGTGGCGGCCATCGTGCCGAGACAGGTTCCGCCGGGTTGGGAGAACGTCACGGTTCAGGGTCGCTTGCTCGCAGAGCGCGCAGCCAAGGCCGACGCCATGCGCAAGCTCGCCGAGCGCATTCGCGGCGTGCGCATCAGCGCCAATACCACCGTCCGCGACTTCGTTACGCAAGCGGACGTCATCAATGCTCAACTCGAAGCGCGGCTCGTTGGCGCGCGCCAAGTCTCCCCAACGCGCTTCCTGCCGGATCAAACCTGCGAAGTGGACCTTGAGGTGAGCATCCAGGATGTCACCAGATGGCTGACGGAAGTGCAGGACTGGGCCGTGCATCCCGGCGCGCATCACCTCGATCATCCGATCCGCACCTATCAGTTTGAGCGCATCATGGACTTCAGCCCGGAGCGCGTGTTGCGCGAAACCGGCGCGGGAGCTCCGCGCGGTGACACGCTTCGCGGCGCGCCGCCCGCGGGCAGTTCGTTCGCGCCGCCGCCAGCGCCCATGCCGATCGCGGTGGTTTCCGCCAAAGGCACCGGCGTTCCCAAGGAGGGCGAAGCTGGCGCCGCCGCGCGGCTCTCCGCCGAGCGCGCCGCCGAAGTGGAAGCGCGCCGCAATCTGCTGGAGAAGGTCCAAGGCGTGATGATCGAGGGGCAGACGACGGTAAGAGACTTCATGACGCAGAACGACCAGATTCGCGCGAGCGTCCAGAGCATGCTGCAAGGCTCGGACATCAGCGAGCCGAAGTATCTGAGCGACGGCAGCGTCGAGGTCATCGCCTCGGTGCCGATGGACCGGATTTACGGCATCGTGCGGCCGGCCGGACCGCCGCCAGGTGTGGTCCGCGCTCAGCCAGCGCAGTAAGAATGTGATGGTAATCCGCAATTCTTCTGCGAACTACTAGTCCCGGATTACGGCGCCACCACGCGCAACGCACCCAGCTCTACGGAAAACTCCGCCGGGCAGTTCTTCCACAACTCGCCGTCGAGTTCCGTCGGCACCGGCTGCAGCGACTCCACACGCACCTGTTTGGCCCTGAAGTAACGAACGTCCGCCAGCCTCGGATGCGAGGCGGCCAGCACGCGGGGTAAATAACGCAAGACGTCGAGCACGCGCCCGCCTTCGAAGACGCACACCTCCAACATCCCGTCGTCCAGCCGCGCTTCCGGGAACATGCGATATGACCCGCCGTAGAACCGTCCGTTGCCGATGAATACGAAACAGCCTTCGCAGCGCCGGTCGCCAGCCGTGACCATCAACCGCGGCAAGCCGCGCGCCACGGTGCGGAACCCGCTGATGACGTAGGAAAGCCAGTTGATCTTTTTCTTCAACCGCATGTCGAGCGCCGCGATCGCCAGCGCGTCGAAACCCGCGCCGGCCAGTTGGGCGAAGTATCGTTGCTCCCCGCCTGCTGCCGCCACGCCCACGTCCACGCGCCGCTCGTGGCCCGCCGCGATCACCCGCCACGCCGCATCCACGGACAACGGCAAACCCAGCTCACGCGCGTAAACGTTCGCCGTGCCCAACGGCACCACGCCCAGCCGGGGCCGCGCGTCCGCCGGCACGCGCATCAGACCGTTGACCACCTCGTTGATCGTGCCGTCGCCACCTGCTGCCACCATCGTGCCGCAGCCCTCTTGCGCTGCCTGTTCCGCAAGCGCGACCGCGTGGCCAGCCTCCGTTGTCGGCAAGAATGTTGCATCGCCTGCCAGCCCACGCAATTGGCGCAGCCGCGCCTGTGCGCGCTCGCCGCGAGCCGTGGGATTGAAGATAATGCAAGTGCTGGCCACAGTTTGAGGCATTGTATCGGCGCGCGGTGTGATTACAATGGTCTCATGCGAATCATTGCCGGTCTTGCTGGAAGTATTCCGCTCGCCATGCCGCGCGGCGCGGGCGACGTGCGCCCCACGCCCGACAAGGTGAAGGGCGCGGTTTTCTCCAGCCTCGGCGAGCTTGTCATCGGCGCGTGTGTGCTCGATCTCTACGCCGGCAGCGGTGCGCTCGGCATCGAGGCGCTCAGCCGAGGCGCTGCAAGCGCAACGTTGGTGGACCGGTCACGCTCTTGCGTCGCAGCCATCGAGAAGAATCTGGGGGCGGCACGATTGGAAGAAACAGCAACGGTTGTCGAGTCCGACATCAACCGCGCGCTGCGCCGGCTGGGCGGCGGGCCACGCTTCACACTCGTCCTCGCCGATCCTCCCTACGCGAAAACGCCCGGCCGGTCATCGTTGGCGCAGGAGCTTCTCGACAACGCCGACCTGGCCGCTGTGACGGAGCCGGGCGGATGGCTGGTCCTGGAGCACTACCGCTCGGACACGCTAACACCACCGGCCGCGTGGCGATTCAACCGCCAACAGCGCCACGGCGACACACTTGTGAGTTTCTTCGTGCGAGCAGAGGGTTGACGCACCGTTGTCAACGCGTCGCGCCAGTGCGCCACCAGCCGTGAAGGCGCGGCGAGATTTCCTTTTCCGCCGCAATGAAGTCAATCAACGCCTGCCGCACCGGATAGTCCATTTCCACCAGCTTCGCTTCCGGCGCGTCGGCAATGGCGCGCAGACGCGCCTTGCGCGTGCCAGCGCTGGCGAGATCGAAGCTGTTCACTGCCACGCGGAGCCGACGGTTGGGCGCGAACGGTTGGCCGTCACGGTCGGCGAGGGAAACGACTCGCTGGTCGCGTGGCGCGGTGACCCGCAGCGCGAGCTTCATGCCGTAAACGCCGGTGAAATGATCGCGCGAGTAATGCGCGGCACTTTCCTCCAAAATCTCCCGCAGTTGCAGTGGGGTGACTTCGAAGACGCCGATAAAATTCTCGAATGGCACCAGCGACCAGCAGTCGCCGACGGTGACCGTGCCTTTCCTCAAACCTGCGTGCTCATTGAGGACGCCATGAATGACGATGTCCGCCGGATGACCCGCGCGCCGACAACGGTCGAGGATCGCCTCGCAAAGCAGGTTGTGCACCGGCGTCTCGCGAGCTGGCGCGCCTGCAATGGAAAAGTCCGCCGTAGCCGTGCCAATGATACGCGCCAACGCGCGCTCGGCGGCGGCGAGGTCCGATTTGGCGAGCGCGAGGATCTCGGAATCCTGCGGCACACTGCCGTCCATCTTGATAAGGCGTGATTTGCGGCTGGTGAGCTTGCGTTGGTCGGTGTCGTAAATCAGGTCCAGCCGGCCGAGGGAGCAGCCCCAATGTCCGGCCTGACTGTAGAGGATGTCGCGCATCATCAACTCCGGCACCGCGCGATGGGTGTGGCCGCCGATGATGACGGCGATCTCCGGAAACCAGGATGTGATGGAGAAGATTTCGTTGGCGTGATCATCCGCCGAGTTGCGGTGACCTTGGTGCGCCGCCAGCACGATAACGTCGGGCTTCTGGTGTTTCAGTTCCGGCAACACGCGTTGCAGCGCCTCCACGGATGGCGCGAACGTCATCCCACGAATCAACCGCGGCCGGCTCCAGTTCGGTATGCCCGGTGTGGTCAGCCCGACGATCGCCACGCGCACGCCTTCCACTTCCTTGACGACGAACGGCCGCACCTTGTCGGCGATGGCAGGCGGCACGCTTGCGTCGCAGCGGACGTTGGCGGCGAGGACGGGCGCTTGTGACGCCTCGACGCAACGCGCGAGCTTCTCGCTGCCCCAATCGAAATCGTGGTTCCCCAGCACCCACGCGTCGTAGCGCAGATGGTTCAGCGCGCGGATCATCATCAGGCCGCCGCTCATGAAACTGGCCGCTGTTCCCTGGATGGTGTCGCCGTCGTCCACCAACAGGCAGTTCGGCGTCTCGGCGCGGATGCGTTTGATGGCCGTCGCACACCGCGCCAGACCGCCAAGGTCGTTGCCGATTTCCTCTTTCGGATAGAGGATATCTGCGGGCTGGATGTGGCCGTGCAGGTCGGTCGTGTGAAGAATCGTGATCTGAACCTCGCGCGCCGCAAGACACGCCAGACCGCCCAGTAGGAGCGACAAGCCGAGCGCGCAGCGGAAAAACCATGACCATCGCCTGTGTTTCACGTGAGCAATCCGCACATTTCCGCCAGCACCCCGAATCGCAGTCCCCGCGTGCTGACCGTGAGCCGCTCGATGCCGGCGAGTTCCATCGCCACAACATGCATCGCCAGCCCCGCAACGATGATGTCGGCGCGCTTCGGCGGCAGGCCAGACACTTTGCGCCGCTCGGCCAGCGGTAAACTGCGCAGGCGCTCCAGCATTTCAGTCAGCCGCTGCCGCGTCAACGAGTAACGGTTGACCTTCTCGATGGAAAACCGCGCGAGCGATTGGTCAATGGCCGCCGCGGTCGTCACCGTGCCGCCCGTGCCGACCATGACGCGGCCGTCCAGCGAACACTTCGCCAACTCCAACTGCAACAGTTCCCGTCCATGCTGGAGCATCGCGTTCAAATCGGCCGGAGAGACTGGATCGCTGTGAAGAAACCGTTCCGTCAACCGCACCGCGCCTGCGTGGACCGACACGCGCCGTTCGATGCGACCGCTTTGGCCGGTGATGATCTCCGCGCTGCCGCCACCGACATCCATCACCAGCAACCGCTGGTCGCGAAGGCCGGCGTCGGTGCTGACGCCGGCGAAGATCAGTTCTGCTTCGCGCTCGCCACCGATGATTTCGACATCGAGGCCAGCCATCTCCCGCACGCGCGCAAGAAATTGGCTGGTGTTTTCGGCTTCGCGCGCGCCGCTGGTCGCGACGGCGAGAATCTTCGTCACGCCCATCTTACGCGCCTTGCCGGTGAATGCCGCCAAGCCAGCCGCCGTGCGCTCGATGGCTTCCAGCGTGAGTCGTTTCGTTGCTGCCACGCCTTCGCCCAGCCGCGTTGTCTGGCTGTCCTCGTGGAGCGCGGTAAGCGCGCCGCCTTCGACGACGGCGACAAGCAGTTTGATCGTGTTAGTGCCGATGTCTATCGCGGCAAGGCGGTCGGAAGTCATAGTGGTTGATCTGGACGAGCGGCGATGATAGTCCCGCGCCGCCGCCGGTCAACCCCGGACTCCACGGACTCCGGCGTCTTCTACCACTCCAGCATCTCGGCCCGACCCGTGAGTTGGTCGAACCGCCGCTGGATCATCTCGTCGCGCTTGGCCTTGCGCTTCTCCAACGACTCGCGCAACTCCTTCACCTCGCGCTCCAGTTGCTGGAGGCTCTTCTCGCGCTCCTGCTGGCGCAGGTCGAAGAGCTTGCTGAGGGTTTCCTTCAACTCCGTCGTCGCCGATTTCTTTGCGTCCTCATCCGTGGCGCGGCGGATTTTCTGGCCCAGTTCCACCGACCGCCGCTCCATCTCGGCCATCTGCTGCTGTTGTTTGAAACGCTCCGGATCGCGCTGTTTCAGTTCGCGCATCTCGCGCGCTTGCGCCGCTATTCCGCGCATCATGTCGCGGCCTTCCTCGAACCGCCGCGCCTGGAACAGCCGCCGCGCCTGTTCGATCCGCTCCTTCAGTGGCTCGGCGAATTCCTTGAACGCTTCCGCATGCGGGCCGACCTCGCGGCGGAGGGCCGCTTCGAAATCCATCGGCGCGTTGTTGGCCATCGGCAAACGCCGATCCACATTGCGTCCTTCAGGCCCCACTCGCTCTCCCTCGCGTGGCGGCAGAGGTCGGCGCACATCGCCGCGTTCCCCTTCACGCGGTGGTAGTGGCGGGCGCACGTTCCCGCGTTCACCCTCGCGTGGCGGTAATGGCGGACGCACGTCGCCACGATCGCCTTCGCGCGGCGGCTCGCGACGCGCTTCATCCTTCTGCGGTGGTGGGGTAGGCGGCTCTTGAGCCAATGCCAGGCCCGCGCTCATCAGTGCAATCAGTATCCAGTGTGCTTTCATATTTCTTGCCTCCTAAAAACTGCTCGAACCGGCGCGCAGATCGCTCAGCGCATCGCGCAAACCGGAGATGCGGTTGTCCAGCGAGGAGCCGATGGTCACGTCCGCCTGCGCCAGCCGGATGTGTTCCGACAGCGCCGCGCTGTCGGTGTCCCACGACGTTTCGGTGGTGGCGGTTTGAGTCACCGCTGAAGAAGTTTCGGCAGCCAGTTGGACCGGCGACTGCGGCCAGAACTTGATGGTGACGGACACGGTCAGCGCGACCGCCACCACCGCCGCCGCCTGCCACAAGGCGGGGCGCAACTGCGCGAAGATGCCGCCAAGGAACGGCCGGGGCTGAGCAACTGCAATCACTGCCTCGACGGTCTCCCGCGATGGCCGCGGCGTTGCCTCGCGACGAAACTCCGCGAGCGCCTCACGCGACGCTTCCGCGGCGCGGCGGCACGCGTCGCAACCGGCCAGATGCGTTCTCAACTCGGCGACATCGGCCGCGGCGGCCTCACCGTAGAGGTCGAGCATCATCACTTCGTTGGCTCGTTCGCAGTTCACTTTTCCGTTGCTCCGTCTATTCCGTCCGCTTCCAATTCCTTCCGCAAATGTTTCAGCGCCGCCGACATCCGCCACAGCACCGTGCCGAGCGGCGCGTCGGTCATCGCGGCGATCTCTTTGAAACTCACGCCGCTGTGCTCGCGCAGCAGGAACACCTGCCGCAGCGACGGCTGCATCGTCGCCAGTGCCGCCTCGATTCGGCTCAGCGTCCGGCGCCGCTCCGTCTCGTCCGCCGCGCTCGGTCCGTTTGCGGGCAACTCCACCGTCGTCTCCTCGTCGTCCACCGACACCGTCCGCCAGCGCTTGCGCCGCCGCAGTTCGTCAATCGCCAGCCGGTTCGCGATGGTGAACAGCCATCGGCTGAACTTCTGCTCGGCCCGGTAGCGCCGTGCCTCGCGCACCACCCGCATCCAGGTTTCCTGGAAGAGGTCTTCCGCCAGCGCACGGTCGCCGACCATCCGTATCAAAAACCCAAACAACGCCGACTGGTGGCGCGCCAGCAACAACTCAAAGGCCGCCGCGTCACCATTGCGATACCGTTCAAAGAGCGCGTCATCGGTTTGCTCCACGTTGCTCGCTGGTAATAACGGTTGGTCGGGCATTTTATTGGCGGAGATTATTGTAACGGATCAGCCGCGAAATCCGAGGCGGATTCCAACCGCAGCGGGAATCGCTGGCGGCACAAGTCAGCTTATTCTGCGCTTGCCGTCGGCGGCGTTGACGCTACGATGCGAAGATAAGCAGAGATCATCACTACCATCTTGTGAACATGCACACTCACCACATCACACGGCGCGAGTTTCTCGGCGGCACGGCGGCAGTGACGGGAATGCTCGCGATGCCTTCGCTCTTTGCGGCGGAGGTGGAACTCTCGGAACGGCAGAAGGTGGAGGCGGCAATTCCGGCGAAAGCGTTCGCGACGCCGCAAAAGCCGCGCCGGCTTTTGATTTTCGACCACAACGTCGGCTACGGCGGGCATCCCTCCAGCCGCACGGCGAATCTCGCGTTCGAGCTGATGGGGCGGAAGACGGGCGCGTTTGAGACGGTGGTGAGCCGCGACCCGGCGGTGTTCAAGCCGGAGAGCCTGCGACAGTTCGATGCGGTCTTCTTCAACAACAATGTCGGCAACCTTTTCGAGGACGTGGCGCTGCGGCAGAGCCTCGTCGAATTCGTTTATGCCGGCGGCGGGATGATGGGCGTGCACGGCACGTCGGTAGCGTTCACGCGCTGGCCCGGCGCGGTCGAGGATTGGCCGGAGTTCGGCGTCATGATCGGCGGACGCGGCGCGAACCACCGCGCCAACACCGAGCGCGTGTTCATCAAGCTCGACGACCCAGAGCATCCGCTGAACGCGCCGTTCGGCGGCAAGGGTTTCGATTACCGCTCGGAGTTCTTCCGCGTCCACGAGCCGTATTCGCGGAACCGCCTGCGTGTGCTCTTCAGCATAGACACGGCGAAGACCGACCTTAGCGAGGGCGGCAAACGCACGAAGATGGAGCGCAGCGACAACGACTACGCGCTCGCTTGGGCGCGGAACTACGGCCGCGGGCGGACGTTTTACTGCACCATTGCGCACAACCCCTACGTCTTCTGGGACGCGACGATGCTTCGGTTTTATCTGGCGGCGACGCAATTTGTGCTGGGCGACCTGCCGTGCCCGACGATTCCGAGCGCGAAACTGACGCCGGCGATTCGCGCGCAGGAAAAACTTGGCTGGCGTCTCGGCGTCGAGGCTTACACGTTCCACAAGTTCACCATGTTCGAGACCATCGAGAAGACCGCGCAACTCGGCCTGCCGTTCATGGGCGGGCTGAGCTTCCAGAAGGTCAGCAAGGAGATTCCGAAGAACTTCGACCCGCAGCTCACCGACGACGAACTGCGGCAAATCCGGCTGAAGCTCGACGCGGCCGGCGTGCGGCTGCTGACGTATTACATCCACAACATCCCCGGCGACGAGGCGGGCTGCCGGCGCGTGTTCGAGTTTGGCCGGAAGATCGGCATCGAGACGTTCATGTCCGAGCCGTCGCCGGACGCACTCGACACGATCGGGAAGTTCTGCGACGCCTACGACATCAACGTCGCCATCCACAACCACGACCGGAAAGGCTCGCCGCAATACTGGCAGCCGGAGGGCGTGCTCAAGGCGTGCGAAGGCCGCACCAAACGGCTCGGCGCGTGTGCCGACCTCGGCTACTGGATGCGATCGGGCATTGATCCACTGAAGGCGTTGCACACGCTCAAGGAGCGCCTCATCACCGTCCAGATGCACGATCTGAACGAGCTGACTGCCGAAGGCCACGACGTGCCGTGGGGCGCGGGCGGCGGCAAGACGGAGGAGTTCCTCCGTGAGATGCACCGGCTTGGTGTCCAGCCGACGATGTTTGGCCTCGAATACTCCTACAACTGGCTCGACTCGCTGCCGGAGATCACGCGTTGCGTGGAGTTCTTCAACGACGTGAGTTTGAAGATCAAGTAGCCGCCTCCGCTGCTACTCACGCGTTGGTTTGGGCGCGGCGGGCCGGACCGGCTCCGGTTTCACCACGTCAACCGTAACCGGGTCCATGTTGCGCGCACCCCAACCGCGGAAGTTACCGGCGACGTGATGTTTCGCGGGATCGCCTTCGCAGCGGATGTTGCCGCCCTTGGCACCACCACCGCGGACGAGACAGCCGGAAATGTAACAACCCGCTGCCGTGGGAGTGAGCCGGATCGAAGCGCAGGCGGAGTGGCCAGTCTGGCCGGGATCGCCTTCGCGGAAGTTGCCGAGGATGTTGAGCGCGGTCAGATGCGCGCCGGTGCTGCCGATGCTCACACCGTCGAGTTTATTGCCCTCGATCCACGCGTCGCGCAGCACGACAGTGGAAGCGACCTTGGGCGAAATGAAGACACCGTGGCCGCCGTTCGCTTCCGACCAGAAGGAGGAAACGAAACAGCCGGCGGAGAAGTCCTTCGAGGCGATGGTGAAGCCGTTGCCTTTGTTGTGCATGGCCATGCAGCCATCGTAGGCGCCAGCGTTGCAGTCCACGATCTGCCAGCCGTCGCCGTCATTGGCGGTAGCGGAACAATCGCGGAAGTTGCCGCCCTGGCATTTTTCCAGAACGAAGCCGTGGGAGAGCGCGTTCTCGGCACAAACGCGCTGGATGGCGTTGGGCCGGCCGCTGATCTTGAACGCGGTGAACCCGTGCTGCGCCTGTTTGTTGGCGTCAAGCGTGAGGCCGGAGATGAGCACGTGCGAGGCGATGTTGACATGCATGACGCTCTCCATCGGTTGGCTGGCGCGGAGGCGGGCGTATTCGCCTTGGATGACGAGCGCGGAGTTCCACGAATAGGATCCCATTTGGATATGGATCGGCTGGCTGACGAGATAAGTGCCGCGCGGGATGAGAACGGTGATCGGCGCCATGCCGGGATAATCCTTGTTCCCCTTGTGGGCGACCACGCGCTTGTGGATGCCCGTGGGACTGAGCGCGGCAGCGATGGCGGCCTGGATGGCCTTGGTGTCATCCGCCTTGCCGTCGCCGACGGCGCCAAAGTCGCGGATGTTGTAAGCATCTGGCACCGGCGCGGGTTTATCAGCGAGGCCGAATCCGCCACTCAACATGAGTGTCGCAAGGAGCCAGAGTGTGCGTATCGGGAGAAAGGCGTGGTTCATAATGAATCTCCTGTTCGAGGACGGCAGCGTAGCAGTCGCCAAATGCGCGCCAAGCGGAAAATTCCCGTTCCACGCCCTGCTGAACTAGTTGAATTCTTCGTCGAAGGCGGAGAATATCTCCGGTCATTGTGAACACACGCACTCAGCGGATCACCCGCCGCCAGTTCCTCGGCCGCGCGGCGATGGCGTCGGTAACTGTCGCAGCTCCGTGGATCATTCCCGCTTCGGCGCGGGGCGCGAACGGCACCTTGGCACCGAGCGGACGCATCAATGTAGGCTTGATCGGCCGCGGATGCATGGGCCGGGGACATCTGAACCTGCTGGTGGGTCGGCGGGAGGCGCAGGTGCTGGCAGTCTGCGACGTGGACCGGGAGCGACGCGAAGAGGGCAAGCGCTTGGCGGAGGAAGCTTACGCCGCCGAACGCGCCAGCGGCGTCTATCGCGGCTGCGCGGCTTTTAACGACTATCGCGAACTGCTGGCCCGGACGGACATTGACGCCGTGGTGATTGCCACGCCGGACCATTGGCATACGCCGATTTCGATTCACGCGGCCGAGGCGGGCAAGGATGTGTATTGCGAGAAGCCGGTGTCGGTGACAATCCGGGAAAGCCGGCAACTCGTGGAGACGGTGCGGCGATTCGGGCGCGTGTTCCAGACCGGGACGCAATACCGTTCCATCCCGCGCATCCGGCAGGTGTGCGAGTTCGTCCGCGCGGGCGGACTCGGCCAGGTGAAATCGGTCTTCACCATCTGGGGTCAGTATCACATCCCGGAACTCGGTCTTTCGTATGTGCCGCTCGATCCTGCGCTGCCCGCCGAACCGGTGCCGGAGGGACTCGACTGGGACCTGTGGGTGGGGCCGGCAACGTGGCGGCCTTACAACCATCACTATCACCGCAATCCGATTCCTGGCGTGGTGCCGTGGGTTTTTTCGGAAGCGTTTGGCGTCGTGGCGGCAACCGGTTACCAGTCGCACGCGGCGGACGTAATTCAGTATGCGCTTGGCATGGAGACGAGCGGCCCAGTGGAAATCATCCATCCAAGTAGTGGCGAGTTTCCAACGCTGACGTTCCGCTACGCGAATGGCACGCTGCTGCACCACGTGGACCACTGGGGCATGGTGAAGGACGTTTACAAAGCCGTCCCCACCACGGCGCGGCTCGCGGGCAATTTCGGCGGCCTCTTCGTCGGCGAGCGCGGATGGATCACCTCAATGAGCACGGGCGGTCCCATCGAGGGTGAGCCAGAGAGCCTTTTCGCCGAGATGAAACTCCAGTCGCGCGACGACGACCTGAGCAACAACCACCACTCGAACTGGTTCGAGTGTATCCGCACGCGTGCGCGGCCCAGTTCGCACGAGGAGATCGGCCACCGCTCGGCTTCGCTGGGTCATCTCGCCATCATCGCCTACAAGCTGGGCCGGTCGCTGAAGTGGAACCCTGCAAAAGAGGAGTTCGTCGGTGACGAACAGGCCAACCGGCTCCGCTCCCGCGCGCAGCGCGCGCCGTGGGCGCTCTAACACCCGGCAACCAAAGATGAAAGCGGCGGCGCGGGGCGCAAAAACACCTTCATCAAAAAAACCTTTGGTGGAAATCAAGGAGTTGTGCGAAGTTTCGCCGCTCGTTGTCAGAAAAGATGCCGAAGTCGTGGATATGCACCAAGTCCTGTCAAAAAAACAGTTAAGTCCGAACGTCACGCGGTTGGACGTGATGGCGCGGCGCATTGCGGAAATCCGCCAGCCCGGCCAGTTTGTCATCGTCCGGCGCGGCGAGGGCGCGGAGCGGATTCCCCTGACCATCGCCGACGCCGACCCGGCCGCCGGCTCGATTGCACTGGTTATTCAAGCCGTCGGCAAGACCACGCGCGAACTGGTGGCGCTCAATCCCGGCGATGCAATTCAGGATATCTCCGGCCCTCTCGGCCGCCCAACCGATTTGATTGCCTCCGGCCGCGCGCTTTGTATTGGCGGTGGCGTTGGCACGGCGGTCATTCATCCGATTGCGCAAGGACTGCACCGGCAAGGCGTGGCGGTGGTCAGTATCATTGGCGGTCGCTCGAAGGAATGGGTCATCTTCGAGGAAGAACTGCGCAAGCTCGGCGAGGTGGTTGTTTGCACCGACGACGGCAGCTGCGGGCGGAAAGGTTTCGTCACCGACGCGGCAAAGGACGTGCTGGCGGCAGGCGGTGTTGATTGCGTCTATGCCGTCGGCCCCGTGCCGATGATGCGCGCCGTCGTGGCCGTCACCAAACCGCTTGGCGTTCACACGATTGTCTCACTGAATCCGGTGATGGTGGACGGCACCGGCATGTGCGGTGGCTGTCGCGTGAGCGTCGGCAACGAAACGAAGTTCGCTTGCGTGGACGGGCCGGAATTTGACGGCCATCTGGTGGATTTCGATTTGCTGTGGGACCGGCTCGGCACCTATCGGACGCAGGAACAGGAATCTTTGGCGCGGCATGAGGAGTCGTGCCGGATCGGCATGGAGAAACCTAAAGCCGTCTGACACAGCACGACAACCTCAACGTGAGCGCCAAACTTACCACCAAAGAACGGCTGAAGATTGAACGGCAGATCATGCCGGAGCATGACGCCACCGCGCGTTCGGGCGGCTTTGGCGAGGTCAATCTCGGCTTCACAGAGCAACTGGCCATGCTGGAGGCGCAGCGTTGCCTCCTGTGCAAGGAACCCAGATGCGTCGCCGGCTGCCCGGTGATGGTCAACATCCCGCGCTTCGTCCAGTTCATCGCCGACGGCGATCTCGCCGCCGCCGCGCGGAGTCTGCTCGGTGACAACGCCCTGCCTGCCATTACCGGCCGCGTTTGCCCGCAGGAAACGCAGTGCGAGATCGAGTGCATCCGCGGCCTGAAAGGCATGTCTGTCGCCATCGGCCACCTGGAACGGTTTGTGGCCGATTGGGCCTACCGCCACGCAAACCAGATCATCACTCCGTCGCCGCAGTCCACCGGCAAGAAAATCGCCGTCATCGGCTCCGGTCCAGCCGGTCTCACCGCTGCGGGTGAACTGGTGAAGCTGGGCCACGAGGTGACGGTTTACGAGGCGCTCCACAAACCCGGCGGCGTGCTGGTCTATGGCATCCCGGAGTTTCGCCTGCCGAAGAACATCGTGCACTTGGAAGTCGAGCGGCTCCGGCAGGCCGGCGTGAAGATCGAGTGCAACGTCGTCATCGGCCGCACCTACACGCTGCAGGAATTGCGCGCGCGCTTCGATGCCGTGTTTATCGCCAACGGCGCGGGCCTGCCGATGTTCATGAACGTGCCCGGCGAAAACCTCAAGGGCGTTTACTCCGCCAATGAATACCTCACGCGCGTCAACCTCATGGCCGCCTACAAATTCCCCAGCGCCGACACACCCGTCATCGCCGGCAAACGCGTGGCCGTCGTCGGTGGCGGCAACGTCGCCATGGACGCCGTGCGCACCGCGCGCCGGCTCGGCGCCGGCGCAGCCATGATTGTTTACCGCCGCACCAAGAAAGAAATGCCCGCGCGCGCCGAGGAGATCCACCACGCCGAGCAGGAAGGCATCCGCTTCGAGTTCCTCGTCGCGCCGGTGGAGATTATCGGCAACGACCAGCGATGGGTCACCGGGCTGAAGTGCCGCCGCATGCAACTCGGCGAACCTGACGCCTCCGGCCGCCGCAGCCCGGTGCCGATCCCCGGCTCCGAGTTTGTCATTGAGTGCGACGTCGTCGTAGTCGCCATCGGTTCGCGAGCCAACCCGCTGCTCACCTCCACCTGCCCGGAGTTGAAACTCAACCGCAACGGCAACATCGCTGCCGACGCCAACGGCATGACCAACCTGCCCGGCGTGTTCGCCGGCGGCGACATCGTCCGCGGCGCGGCCACCGTCATTCTCGCCATGGGCGACGGCAAGCGCGCAGCGCATACGATTGACGGGTATTTGAAGAAGGTTTAGCTCGCGGCGGCCACCAGCGCGCGGAAGAGCGCGGTGGAAGGTTCGTGCCGGTCGTGGAGTCGCTCCGGATGCCACTGCGCGCCAAGGAAAAACTGCGGCCCGCTGAGTTCCATCGCCTCCACCACGCCGTCACCAACGGAACGCGCCGACACGCGCAAACCGGGCGCGAGATCTCTCACCGCTTGATGATGACTGCTGTTGACGCGGATGGTCGTCGCGCCTGCCAGCGCGTGCAGTCGCGTGCCGGGCACGACGCTCACCTCATGAACCAGTTCAAACTGGCGCGGGTCGCTGTGATTCACGGCCGCGCCGATTTCCGACGGCACGTCCAGCACCAGCGTGCCGCCTGCGGCGACGTTCATCACCTGGCAGCCGCGGCAAATGCCGAGCACCGGCCGGCGGCCTTCGTCCAGCAAGCGCCGCGTCAGGAACAACTCCATCCGGTCGCGCAGCCGGCTGACGCTCTTCAACGTCGGATTCGCGGTGTCACCGCCGAAGAAAGCCGGGTCCATATCGCCGCCGCCGGTCAGCAGCAGTCCGTCCACGCGCACCAGCAACGCCTCCAGCACCGCTTCGTCATCCGTCAGTGGCAGCACCATCGGCAAACCGCCTGCCGCAAGGACGGCGTCGGTATATTCCTTGTGAACATACGCGTTCATCCGGCCGCCGGGTTTTTCCTGAACGTCCGGCGTCAGCGCGATTACTGGCTGGCTCTTCACAGAAAAGCTCACGCGTAGCACCGCACCTCATAGACGCTCGCCACCTCGGCGCCGTTGGTCGCCGTGATGCGCAGACGGATGGATTTCACCTTGACCGGTTTGAACGTGTGACGGTTCAGGCGTTGGTAGTTACCGGTGACTTTCGCCAGCGACACCGGCTTGTCGCTGTCGGACACGACGGCGGTGATTTCGTAGTCACGGACTGTCTCCGGTTGCGGCGCGCGAATGATGCCTTTGTTGGCGCTGTCCTGCGAGGTCAGCGTCAGTTGCCGGTGGAAGCCGGTGTCGAACGTGAGCTGAATGCGGCTGATCGTCTGCGGTTTGTCCCACGCCAGCTCCAGCCACGCACCGTCCGGCGTCATCGGCGCGCCCCAGCGGTTTTTCCACTCGCGCTCCATGTCGCGCACGAGGCCATTGATGACATTCGCGGCCTTCGAGGTTCTGTATTCCGCTGATACTGTGACCCTCGCGGCGCGCGCGAGGTCCTGCGGGTCGTTGTTGCGAACGTTCTTGATGGTCTGGTCGTCGCGCAGGAGCGCCTGCTGCAACTCGCCCACACGTGCCTTGTCCTGCGCGAGCTGGCGAGGCGCGAGACCATGGCGCGCGCAGAACGCGGCCGCGGTGCCGGCGGCCTGGCCCATGACGGAACAGGTAGCCATCACACGCGTCGAGGTAAACGCAACGTGTGTAGCGCTGATGTTGCGGCCAGCCATCATCAGATTGCTGACGGTTTTGCTGTAGAGCGTGCGAAGCGGGATGTTGAAAACTTCCGCCGTCCTGATCTGGACGCACGGATGCGTGTTCTGCATGTCGAAGCCGCTCGGCGGATGATCATCCATCGGCCAACCGCCGATGGCAACGGCGTCGGCAAAGTCGCCGTTCTTTCCCTCCAGATCGGCCTGCGTCAGGATGTGGTCGCCAAGAATGCGCCGGCTCTCGCGTTTGCCGGGCACCATGCCGATCCAGTCCATGCCCCACGTCGCGCTCGTCGGATGATTACCGGAGTTCTTGATGTAATCCCACACGCCCAGCACGATCGAGAGCAGCTCGAAGCGGATGCGCTCGTTGTCGCGGACCGTGTTGAGCTGACCGCCCCACTCGATCCACCAGTAACCGTATTCCCACGCCTTCACCGAGCGGAACTGGAGCTGTTCCTTCGTCACCTTGCGCGCCCACTTCGGGGGCGTGAACGGCACCGGCCGGCCGCAGTCGCTCGACGTGAACAGGATGCTGCTGCCGAGCGTCTGGCGGTCGGGTGCGACGAGGCCGATCGATTCGTTGAACTCCGTCCGCTGCTCGCGGCCCCAGCGAAACGCCGCGCCGCTCTCCAGCGCCAGCCGGCAGTCGCCGGTGCAGTCGAGATAGACCTTCGCCTTGATGCGGTAGAGATGCTCGGTCTTGTCGCAACGCACCATCACCTGCTGGATCGCGCCGTCCTTCGTCTCCGCTGCGAACAGCACGCTATCGAGCAGCAGCGTGATGTTCGGCTCGCTCTTCACCTTGTCGTAGAGCAGCAAATCCCAAAGCTCCCACGATCGCTGCGGGTTGTTCGCCGCGTCGTCGAGCCGGAACTCCTCGATCAACCCACCCTCGCGCCAGCCGGGCCGGCCGTTGTGGCAGTTGGCGCCGACGATGTGCATCTTCACCTCGCTGCTGGCGTTGCCGCCGAGCCTCGAACGGTCCTGCGCGAGCACAACGGTCGCGCCGTTGCGCGCCGCGGCGACCGCCGCGCACACGCCCGACATGCCGCCGCCCGCGACGAACACGTCACACACCAGATCCACCAGCATCATGTGCGGTTCGCCAGCAAAATGGCCCACGCCCGCCTGCGGTGGCGCGACGCGGTCGAAGGCGTTGCTGATCTGCTCGCGCGACGGCGGCGCGGCGCTGGAGAATCCATCGGCGTGGACGATGAGCGAGTAACCGGTGCCGAGACCGGCCATGGTGAGGAATTGGCGTCGGTTCATGATGATGCTTTGGTTTGTCCGTTTAGGTTCGCGGTTATGGTAAAGTAAAACCTCCTGGCATTCAAATGGTGAACTGAAAACGGGTGCAATCCGAAGTGTCAGTCAATGATGCGGGGGGCACAAATGAACACCATTATCGCGGCTGCGCCCCTCCCGCCGCAGTCTGGAGCAGCGCCTGGCGCGAGGCCAAGAGAAAGTGACGGCGCGGTATGGCGACGTTGGGCGGCATGGAGTGGGCGGAGCGCGCTGTCGGCACTTGCGTTTGTTGTTTGGTTTGCTACGCTGCGACTCACCTTGGCGGGCGCGAGGCATCAGTTCCCGAGACGTTGGTTGCGCCTATTAGAGTATATCTCTCGTGTGAACATAAAGCGGCGTTCAGAGGACGTGTCGTGGCTGACGGTTGTCGCGATGGTCATTGCCGTCGCGCTGGTTGGCTTTGGCGGGGCGTGGTCAGAGTTGAGGGGAAGTGACTGTGCAGTCTGAAACACACTCCACCACCAGCGCCCGCCGGCTCGCGTTTTGCTGCGCGGTTGTCAGCGGCAGCATCGCGTTGGCGTGCGCCATCATTTGGATGTTCGGCCCGCCCTCCTACGCGGTGTCTGCGCCGGAATACCTTGTGATGGCACCGTTGACGGCGTGGTTGATGGTTCTGCTCAGCGCGACGCTCTTTCTGCGAGCCGGATGGCCCGCGTCAAGGCCGGTGCGTCTGATCGTTTTTGCCAGCTCAGCCACCATTGGTTTCATGGGCCTGTTGATACTGTGGGTGCGGCTGCAAAGGCTTGATCTATCGCTTGAACCTTGGCTGATACGGATGGGCGACACGGCCAGCAGCTTTGCCGAGGGACGGATGGCGCCGCTTGCAGCAGTGCTCTACCTCCTGACGGCGGTCGCGCTGTCGTGCTTGATGGAGCCGCCGGGAAAGTGGAGAAGCCGAGGACGCCAACGCCTTGCGACTGGATCGGCTTTGACGATCCTGCTGATTGTGTGCGGTGTTTTCCTGGGTTACATGTCCGGCGTGCGCATGGTGCCGAGTGGCAACCGGATGCCGTTAGCCATGTCAGCGGCGCTGGCCTTTGTTCTTGTGGCAGTGGGAATCATTTCGTTGACGATGCACGGCGAGCGGTGGCTGTGCCACGTCGTGGGCGAATCGTGGGTCGGGGTGGATGCCAAGTCGCGACGCTTCCGCGCCAAACTGCTGGTGGCGTTTGTCGTGCTGATGGCGGCCATCGGAGTGACCGGCTCCATGCACTTGCGGCAACAAATTGCCCATGCGCGAGAGTTGATGCAGGCCGAGTTGGCCGCCATCGCCCGCCTCAAGTCCGAGCAGATCGTTATCTGGCGCGCGGACCGGCTGCGCGACGCCCGCTTCTTCGCCCATTCGGAACTTGCCCGCCGGGAGGTTCAGGCGTTTCTCAACAACCCCGCGTCGGAAACGGCCGGGGCTGAACTCTTGCGCTGGCTGTCGCTGCTGAAGGCCGTCAACCTCAACGCCCGGCTGTTTCTCTTCGACCGCGACATGAACGCGCGTCTGGCGCTGCCGGGAGACGCGAAAGAGGCGGGTTCTCTCTCGCGGCAATACGCCGCCGCGGCATTCCAAGCCCCGGAGCCTGTCTTCGTGGATCTGCATCGGGACAGCCCGGCAGCCGAGCCGCACCTGGATATTGTGTTCGGCGTCCTGCCGCCCGACGCGCGCGATGGCACGGAGGCGCAACCGATCGCTGTCGTCTTGCTGCAATTGGATCCGCGCGTGTTTCTCTATCCTCTCATCCGGTCCTGGCCGACACCCAGCCCCACGGCAGAAACCGGGCTGTTGCGTCGCGAAGGCGAGAGGGTTGTGTTCCTCAACGACCTCCGGCACCGCACGAACACGGCGCTGAACCTCTCTTTTCCCATAGACCAACCCAATCTCTCGGCGGCGACCTTCCTGCACGGAAACGTGGAGGAGCAATTGGTGGAGAACCTTGATTATCGCGGCGTGCCGGTCCTGGCCTTGTTTCGCCGGATCCCGGATTCGCCGTGGATTCTGGACTCGAAAGTGGACCAGGAGGAGATTTTCGCGTCGTTGCGGGAACAGACTTGGGCGACGATCTTCACTCTGATTCTGCTGGTCGCGGTCGTGACATTGATTGTCATGTTGCTGTGGCGGCAACGGCTGGCGGACTCCTTGCGCCGCGAGCTAACCTTGGAGCGCGAGCGCAAGTCGCTCGCCGACCGCCTCGCCTTGCTGACGCGGCACGCCAACGACATCGTCGTGCTGGCGGATGCCGACTGGAAAATCGTGGAGGCCAACGAGCGCGCGCTGGAGAGCTACGGTTACACGCTGGCTGAGATGCGGCGGATGAAGGTTTTCGACCTGCGCGCGCAGGAATCACGCGGCAGGTTTACCGTGCAGATGGAGGCCGTCCAAACCCAGGGCAGCGCCATTTTTGAGACGGTCCATCGGCGCAAGGACAGCTCCACCTTCCACGTCGAGATCAGCAGCCGCGTGGTGGAGATTGACGGCGCCCGATTCTATCTGGCGATCACGCGCGACATCACCGAGCGCCGGCGGGCCGAGGCGGCGTTGCGGGAATCCGAGCACCTCTACCATTCACTGGTCGAGCATCTGCCGCAGGCCATCTTCCGGCTGGACCGCACGGGACGGATCACGTTTGCGAATGCCCGGTGCTGCGAACAGATGGGATGCGTGCCGCAGGACCTGGTGGGCAAGAGCGACTTCGATTTGTTCCCAGCCGACCAAGCCATGCGATATTGGAACGATAGCCGGCGCGTAATGGAGACCGGCAACACCCTCGATGCCGTCGAGCGCCACCAGCAGGCCGACGGCCAGGAATCCTATGTCCATATCATCAAGTCCCCGCTGCGCGGTGGCGACGGACAGATTGTCGGCGTGCAATGCCTGCTCTGGGATGTGACCCAGCGCAGGCGTTCCGAGGAGGCGTTGCGCTCCAGCGAGGCGCGCTATCGCTCCTTGTTCGAGAACATGCTCAACGGCTTCGCCTACTGCCGGATGATCTACGAGCAGGACCGGCCGGTGGACTTCGTTTACGTCGCCGTTAACAACGCCTTTGAAACCCTGACCGGGTTGAAGGACGTCGTCGGCCGGAAAGTGTCCGAAGTCATTCCCGGCATCCGGGAAAAAGACCCGGAGTTGCTCGAAGTCTACGGCCGGGTGGCGCGAACTGGCGCGCCGGAAAAGTTCGAGACCTACGTGGAGTCGCTGAAGATGTGGTTCTCCGTCTCGGTGTATCGCCCGCAAGAGGGCTACTTCGTGGCGCTGTTCGACGTGATTACCGAGCGCAAGCAAGTGGAACTGGCGCTGCGCGAGGCCGAGGGGAAATACCGCAGCATTTTCGAGAATACTGTCGAAGGCATCTACCAAAGCACGCCCGACGGAAGGTTGCTCAGTGCCAATCCCGCGATGGCAACCATCCACGGCTACGCGTCATCCGAGGAGTTCATCGCGGACATGCGCAACGTTGCTCATCAACTCTATGTGGATCCGGGCCGGCGCGCGGAGTTCAAGCGACTGTTGGAAGAACAGGGGAAGGTGACCGGGTTTGAGAGCCATGTGCGCCGCAAGGACGGACACTTGATCTGGATCTCGGGTAGCGCCCGTGTGGTGCGGGATGCCAGCGGCAGGATCCTTCACTACGAAGGCACCGTCGAGGACATCACCGCGCGCAAGCAGGCCGAGGAGGAAATCCGCCAGTTCAACCAGACCTTGGAACAGCGCGTGCGCGACCGCACCGCGCAACTGGAAGCCTCCAACCAGGAACTCGAATCGTTCTGCTACTCGGTCTCCCACGACCTGCGCGCGCCGCTGCGGGCCATCAACGGCTTCGCCAGCATCCTCTCCCAGGACCACGCCAAGCAACTTGACCAGGAAGGCCGGCGCACGCTCGGCATCGTCTGCGCCGAGGCCTTGCGGATGGGCCAGTTGATTGACGACCTGCTGGAATTCTCGCGCATCGGGCGGCAGATAATGCAACAGGCGGAGATAGACATGGCCGTGGTGGCCCGACGCGCGTTCAACGAATGCGCGGCGCACGTGCCGGGCCGTGACATCCGGTTCAAGCTGCATCGGCTGCCGCCGGCAATGGGCGACCCGGCGTTGATTCCGCAGGTCTGGATCAACCTCATCTCCAACGCCATCAAATACACCCGCCCCAAACCGTCGGCCGAGATCGAAATCACGGGACGGATTGCCGACGGCGAACTGGTTTACTGCGTGAAAGACAACGGCGTCGGTTTCGATATGCAGTATGCGGACAAACTTTTTGGCGTATTCCAACGGCTGCACGGCGAGACAGACTTCGAAGGCACCGGCGTGGGGCTGGCGTTGGTCCAGCGCATCATCCTGCGCCACGGCGGCCGCGTCTGGGCGGAAGCACGGCTCGGCGAAGGCGCGACCTTCTACTTCACGCTGCCGGCGAAGAAAACATGATGTGCCATCGTCGGGGGTGGCGGGAAGTTTTCGGTGGCGCGGAGCGTCCAGGCGGTCGCTGCTGAGCTTCCGAATGCTGAGAGAGGCTGTCTGCTCTACCGCTTCGTCACGCGGTTGCCTTGGACGTGAAAGATGTCCGTGTGACGGCCATCAAGCGTCAACGCGATGGACCTCATGCCGCATTGGATGTTGATGTTTTTCTTCTCCGACTCGTTCTGCCACGGGTTGACCGCCATCACGATCCATTCGTCGGCTGCGACACGCAGTTTTCGGACGAGCGGACGTTTCTCCTTCCACAGAACGTGGGCCGGTTCGTCAACCACCAGCCTGGCCTTGGCCATCTTCGCGGACAGGTCGGAAACGCGGCCGAGGCTGTTTATGAACAACGGCAGTGAATGGTAATACTGGCCCTTCCCTTTCGGTTCCCAACCCCAAACCACCAGCCCGCGCGCGCCGCTGAAGAACGGCAGCACGGCCATCGCCTCAGCGAGATAGGGCGCGAGTTCCTGGCCGGCGAGTTTCTTGTTACTGTCGTGGTAACGCAACCATTCGTAGGCGTAGAGCGGTTTGTTGCCGTAGCGGCGCGTGCGTTGGACGTTTTCCTCGATGTTCGAGGCCATGTAGTAGACCGAGCCAGGGTCGTCGTAGAAGACATAGACGCTGGCGATGTAGAAATCCACATGGCGGTCAATGCGCCGCCATAGCTCGGCGTCGGTGCGGTGGGTGCCGTCTATCTGGCTGGCCGACTTACCGGCCAGCCCCCAGTAGTCGCGCCGGAACGGTTGCGGGCCGTAGATGCCGACCGGTTCGCGCGGCCAACGCTTCTTGGCCCAATCACACGGCAGCGAAAACCACGTCGCCCACTCGCGGAAATAGGCGGCGGCAAACCGCTCCTTGCTCTTCGCGCGGGACGCGGCGCGGGCGGCATCGTCGGCCCACGCTCTTTCGATGTCCTCCTCGAACGGAAACTCGATGTCGTGGACGAAGATGCTGCCCTTGCCGCCAGACGCCGCGATGTTGCGTTTGACGATGCGCTCGAAGAACTCCGGCTTGTTCCACGGATTGGTCCGGTTGGTGGCGAGGAACGTGTTGATGTTCTCCTTCTGTTTGCCGGGATAGTCCGAGTAGGTGCCGAGCAGGTCCACCAACTCGAATCCGTGTCGCACGGCCTGCTCTTCGTTGAAGGCGCGATCCCGGCCACCGACGTTCCAGAATACGTGCAGGCCGCCGCTCATCGGCACCGAGCGGAGTTGTTCCCAAGGCGGCGGAGGCGATTCGGACTCGCTGGCGAAGCTCGCCGCCGGCAACAGGCTGAGGCAGGAGACAATGAACAACAGAGCATGTGTTCTCATCTTCTTCTACTTCTTCGGATGAACCACCCGCAGCACGATATCCTGGCAGGACTGGCTGTCCACGCGGGCGCGGACATAATCCCAGCAGGCTTCGCCGACGTTGGTGCTATCGGAGGCACCGAAGCAGAGTTCGTTGCGGTTGGCGGCGGTCTTGACGTAGGCACCAGGCGCGTTGAGACGGAGTTCGCCGTCCACAAAGACCTTGATGTCCTTGCCTTGGGTCTCGATGCGATAGACATGGAAGTCCTTGGTGGTGTCCATCGAGTAGCGGATCGTCTTACGGCTCCACAATTCGATGCGGTCGGGCTGCAGTTCCAGCCGTTCCTGCGCTTCGCCATTGGTGATGATGACGCGGCTCAGGCCGGAGACAACTTTGACGCGAGTCTCGACGACAGATTTCCCGGCGGGGTCGGCGCCCCACGCGTGGCGGTAATAGTGATAGTCGCCGGCAACGTTGCCACGGTCGGCGATGGTGAGCGTGCCTTTTGCGAGTCGTTCTTCGGTGCGCGGCGAGCCGCTGTCGCGAGTCCACGGTTTGGCGGGCTTCTTGTCGGCCTCGTAAACAACCGTCCATTGCCCGTCGGAGGCGGCTGGCTGCGGATTGACAGCGATTTCGATCTTGTTGGCACCCTTCTTAACCCACACGGGGTTGACGTTGATATCGAGCCAATCCTTGGCCAGCTTGCCGGCGCTGAGTTCGTGGCCGTTGAGTTTCACGCACACGTCGCTGACGTTCCGCAGTGCCGGCATTTGCAGGTGCAGCGTCGTTTGAGCTTTGGTCCCGGCGGCGAAGTCTTCGCCAACGGCGAGATCGAGTGACAGCGGTTTGCTTGCTGTGATGGTCTTCGGATAGGCGGGTGTGAGGATGGGCAGGCTGCGGTATTTCGAGCCGCCAGCCAGCCACGAGTCGGGTTTGCCGTCGCGCACCGTGACGAAGTAAAGCTTGTTCATCGTCCGCAACGCCTTCGGGTCGCCGACCTCTTTGAAAACCGGCGAGCGTCCGCCGAATACGTCGAAAAGGTTGAAGAGATGGATGCCGTCCGCGCCAGCGGCCCACGCCTCCAGCGCCTGGCCGCGATAGCTCTCCACCGACCCGCGACGGAAGCGGTCTTCGCCTTTGACGCGCGAATCGCTGATGCACGGATAGACCGGCACACCGTATTTGTGGCCGAGCGCGACGCTGGTTTCCCACGGATTCAGGCGGAAGTAACAAGTCGTGACGAGCAGGTCGAGCAGGCCGTCCTGGAGCCAACGCTCCACGTCGAGGCCCATGTCGCGGTTGAAGTCCACCGAATCGGTCGCGCGCACCATCACGAGAATGGGCCGGCCACGCTTCAAGCCGACCTTCTCCGTCATCGCGCGCACGCGCCGCATCAGGTCGCTCATCATATCGCGCTCGGCCTGGGTGGCCTTACTGCCGTGAGCGGTGCTCTTGAAGAAGCAAAGGTGGCGGAAGAAATCCAACTCGATTCCATCCACGTCGTAATTCTGGCAGACCTCTTCGATGAACCGGAACGCGAGGTCGCGGATCTCCGGCCGCGCGTAGTCCACCGAACTCCACCGGCCATAGCGCGAGCGTTTCACGGGGTCGCCCACGAGCCAGTCGGGATGCTCCACCTTGAGCGGCGGGTAGAGCAGGTAAGGCTTGTCGGGCCGATACTCGGCGTCGTGGGTGTCGTTCATCCGCATGGACCAGAAGCACTCCATCTTGTTCTTGTGGGCGAACCCGACGACGGCCTGCAAACAGTCCGTGCCCATGTCCGCCATCTCCTGCGTGATGTTCCGCATCTCATTCCTGATGCCGAAGTCGCCGGGCTGCCGCGTCAGCACCTGGCCGACCTTCGTGCGGTGCGTGAAAAAGCTGAACCCGGAGCTGATCGTGCAATAGGCAATGGCATCAACCTGCGTGCCTTTCAACGGCGTCGTGCGCTTGTCGAGGAACTTCTCGACGGAGAGTTTCTCGCCTTTCGGCAGGTAGAGGGCGTCGCAGCCGTCGTTGTTGAAGATGACGTGCCGCTGCTTGTGCGCGAGTTGCTTGCGCGTCTCGCGGAGTTGTTTGAGGGCGGGAGAATCTTGGGCCTGTATGTCGGCCAAGATGGCCAGCAGCAGTCCAGCGCACAGCAGGGTTTTCACATTCAAACAGTTCATTGTCTTCTTCCTTGGTTTTTACTTGGCGGCGGCATCAATCATCTTCTTCGCCTTCACGCAGGCATCGTATGGATCGGGAGTTTCCCAACCGTCCATGTCCATCCAGCCGCGGAATCCGCCCTCGCGCAGCACGCGGAGCGACTCGGCGATATGGGCGTGACCGTCGCCGCAGGGCAGATGTTTCGACGTGCCGCCGTCGCGCAATGTGCCATCGGTGTCGGTCAACTGCACGTAGCCGATGTTCTTCACGCCGACGCGCAGCAACATCTCGTGCGGTTTGCCGGTCGAGCCGTTCATCAGGTCGAAGTGACTCGGATCGTAGATGACTTTCAGTTTGGGGTGGTTGGCCTGTTCGAGGATGCGCTGGAGGTGCTCCTCCTTGTTGAACACGAACGGCGGCTCGATCTCGAAGGCCATGATCAAGCCGGCGTCAACGGCGATCTGCGCGGCTTCGCGAAATGAGCTGGCGAGCCGTTTCAACGCCTCATCGAGCGTCTGGCCGCGCAAGCCGCCGCCGGGCCACACGCCGATGCAGTCGCAGCCGACCTGTTTGCAGAACTTCACGCAGTCGCGGAACTCCTCGACCCATTTCTTGCGGGACGCCTCGTCCGGCGCAAACGCGCCGGCGGCGCCGGTTTGGATGGAGAACACCTGCAAGCCATACGCGTCGTAGAACCGCCGCAGCGCCCGGATGCGGTCTGTCTCGGCGGACTTCGGGTAGTCGCCCATCGGCCAGCCGCCGACCAACTCGATGCCGTCGTAGCCGAGCCGCGCCACGAAATCCAACACCTCCCAGATCGGATAAACCTTCCCGTATTTGCGCGCGCCGGAGGAGAAGCTGTTCAAGCCGACGGCGGTTTTCCAGAGCGGGTTCTTCGCGGAGGCAGCAGTGGCGACCGTCATCGCCAACGCCGGCGCAGCAAACGCACTCGCGGCGAGCTTGAGCGCGCCGCGACGGGAAAGTGCACCCGCACTTGTGGAAGGAGATTGGGAGAGCGGATTCACGGCGGCAGTCTCTCAAACGACCGATAAGAGTGGCAAGCGTGAAGGAGTGTGCAAGTGTTCTGCCTGGCCATATCTGTAGCTTCCGGCCCGCAGGACAACTCCATCAATAGTGCTCCCATTCAGGCAGCGCGCCTCTGACCTGCCAGACTACTGTTCCAGCGACGCCAGATCACGGCGAGGATTCCCCAGCGCCTTGCTGACGGCGACTTCGACGAGAGCGCGCGCGGCGCGGTAGTCGACGTCGGTTTGGTTCGCGTAAACCGGCTGGCGACATTTGCCGCGACCGCCTGTTTCCTTGGCCAGCGGCGCGGTCAAGAACAGGCTCTGCGACGGGGCGTGAAGGTTTATCCAGTCCAGACGCGTCACCGTCTTGGCTTCGTGGCAGGCGGCGCAGCGGCGAGCGTGTAGTTCGGTCAGGTTCTTCATCAGCGCGCTGTCACCGGCGAGATCGTAGGCCGGCTTGGCCGCGCGCTTGTTGACGAAGCGGTCGTGGTAAGGCGCGTTGGCGTCAATCCACATCACCAGCCGCAGACGGTCGTCCTCGCTCAGCTTCACGGCGCCGCGATGGGCAGTGTCGGTCAGACAGGTGATGAGCTTGCTCTTGTGCGAACCGTAAGCCAGCGGCGGCGTGATGCTCGCGTCCTGCGCACGCACGGCGGAGATGGAGACGAGTCCTTTCGCGAGGATCGTCTCATAGGCGCGGTTGTGGCCGTAGCCGGCGATGGCGGGGTCGTGCGTGATGAGACCGCCGGAGAAATCAATGCCGCCCGCCGGTTTCAAACCGCTGTGGCAGCCGGCGCAGTGCCGGTCGAGCACGGGCTGGATGTCGCGCAGGAAACTCACCGGTCGGTCGCCCCACGGCGGCGGTTGTGGATTGCTCGCGGGGCGGGACATGGCGATGGAGACGGTGTGCCGCGCGGGCACGGGCGCAACGGTCTTGCTCTCGTGGCAGCCGGTGCAAGCGCGCTGCTCGCCCGGCTGGAAGCTGATGAACGACCTCATGCGCCGCAGTTCCATCCGGTTTTCGTCGAGCAGTTGGAAATAGACCGCCGTGTCCACCGGCACGCGGAACTTCGCGCTGCCGTCCTTCTCCACCGGCACGTCGCCGAGGATGCGGATCGGCGTCCAACTCACGAGGTTCTTCCGTTCCGCGCCGGGGCCGCCGTAGCCGTGGTCCTCACCGTAACGCTGGCCGCCTTGCTCGTTGTCGTAAGGCCAGCCGATCGGCTCGGCGATGCGCACGTAGCGGATGCGCTCCGGGGCGATGCCGTCGCAACCGTAGCCGGCGGTGCTCAGCACGCATGTGGCGAACCGTTCGCCGACAACGGTGAGATCGGGCAACACCGGCGGGCGCGGCCTCGCGCGCAGCGGCATCGGTGTGAAACACGAAATCGCCGGGTCGCGATAGATGAGTTCCTTGGTGCCGAAGACATCAATGAGATAGACCGCGTAACCGGCCGGATCCACTTCGCTGGCCAAACCGGTCTTACCAGTGCCGTAGGTGTAGGCGGCCAAAAACGTTTTCTCCGACAACGGCCACGGGTGCATGTAGTAGCCGCCCGCATCGCGCACGCCGCCTTCGGGCGTGGGCACGCCGTCCATGCCGCCTTCGGGCGGGACGACGTTCGGCGTGACGATGTTGATGCCGCGCGGGTCGTTGATGCCGAGGCCCGGCGTGATGACGACAACCGGGCCGGCGGCGAGCGTGTGATGGCCCGCCGCAACGCAGGCAAGCTTCTGGTTTCGCGTGCCGGGGATGGAGCGGAAGTCTTCGAGCGCCCACGGGTTGACGAAGTGCTGCTTGAAGATCGCGTCGGCCTGCGTGCCGTCGGGCCGGACGGTCCAGAGTGATTGGATGAACGCCCAGCTCCGCTCGTGATATTCCCAGCGTGTGTAACCGATGGTGCCGTCGTCGAGCGTGTGCGGCAGGTAATCGCCGTCCTTGCTTACACTCAGGCGGCGGATGCCGGAGCCGTCAGGGCGCATGCCGTAGAGGTTGCAGCTCGTCTCGTCCTTGTTGAACTCGTTGCATTGGAGCGAAGTGCCGCAGCGTTCCGAAACGAACACAATGTCGCTGTTCGGCGCGTAGGTCGGGTCGAGATCGCTCCACTCGCCGCGCGTGATCTGGCGCAGGCCGTGGCCGTCCACGCCGATCTCAAAGATGTGAATCGGTTCCTCCGCGCGACGCAGGCGATAGCTCTGGGTGCGGTCGAGCCAGCCGTCGGGTGGCTGGTCGCTCTTCGCCTTCGCATAGCCGAAGACGATGCGCTTGCCGTCCCAACTCAAATCCACTCCGTGGACGTGGCCAGGACCAAGCGCGTCGTTGAGGATGGGCGTCACTTGCGGCGCAGCCTCCGGCCCGGCGAGCGTGAGCACACAGAGGTCGCCGCCGGGCCGCGACACCCAGGGCATGTGGTTGAGGCAAACGTCGGGATACGTCTCCTGACAGAAACGTTTTACGACCAACAGCCGGTCGAAGTTCAGCAGCGGATTGCGGAACGCGAGCCGGCGCAGCGCCCAACGGACTTTGACGTAGAGCGGTCGCGCCATTTCGGGCGACGCGTTTGCGCCGAGCAAGCGCAGTTGTCCGGCGGCCTCGTCGAACTCGCGCTCAAACGCCGCGACGTTCACGCCCGCGCGAGAAAGCTCCACCGCCAGCCTTCGCCCGCGCTCGATGAAGTGGCCGCTCGCCGCAACCATGTCAGGCGGGCGGGGCGCGGCTTTCTTCGACCATCGGCTCAGACTGCTCTGCGTCGCGGGCCGGCGGAGCGCAAGGTTTTGATCCGGCTGCGCCGAGCCGTAGATCTCCACCTCATCGAGATGGAAGAAGATCGGCTTGGCGCTGGGAATCTGGAGTCGCACGAAGCGCGCCCGCACTTTGCCTTGCTCGAACTTCACCTCCAGCGGCGGCGCGCCGGAAACGCCGCCGAAGTGCTTGCCTTTCTGATCGTGGATTTGCCGCCACTGTTTGCCGTCGTCGGAGGCGAGGATGCGGAGGGCGGCGGCGTTGTGCAGACCCGGCGCGTAATCGAGGCGGTTGAAGACGACGATGCGCGCGACCGGCTGCGACTCGCCAATATCCACCTGCCACCAAGGATTCGGCTCGTGCGCGGTGTGAAAGCCGTATTTTCCATTCTTCACCCCGTCCACCGCGCCGGCGGCGTCGGCTCGCGTGAGCGTCGTCTTCTCCTGCCAAGCTTCCGCCTGCCGAAGCCAATCCGCCTCGATCTGCTCGCGCATCGAAGCCTCGACCTCCAATGGCACCGAGGCAACGACAAACCAAAACGCCGCAAGGGCAAACCGAGGTTCGGGCCGCGTCCTCTTCACACGCCACTTCTACCACATCGGCACTCTGCATCGCAGCCGAAAGTGAGCAAGGTCCGGGCGTCGCCATCAAGATTGCCATTGCCAGGGCGAGGTTGTAGGCTGTTACTTTGTTCGGCGACCTGCGAACTTGCGCGATGACACTTCAAAGAGGTAAAGCCATGATTCGATTCCCGCAGATTCATAGAACCTCACTCATGCCACAGCCAACAGACGCGCCATCAGGTTGTCTGAACACTCATGGCTACAGGCGCACCGGCTTTACCTTGGTGGAGTTACTGGTGGTTATCAGCATCATTATTGTGCTGATGGGTTTATTGTTCCCGACCATCCGCATAATCCAAGACGCGGCCAACAAGACCAGGGCGAAGACGGCGATTCAATGCCTTTGCACCGCCGCCAAGTCTTACAACACCGAGTATGGCAAGTGGCCGGAACCGGCCAATGATCAGGATCTCGTTTTGACGTTCAACGGCTTGGTGAATCCCGTGACCGGGCAGAAAGTAACAACTGGTCAGGCAGCAAATGACAACCCGCGTGCCCTTCGGCTCATGGAGATCCAGTCGAAGGACGTGACGGTTCGCGTCCTTGGCGAGCAAACTCCGTTGGCGCTTTACGATCCATGGTGGATGCCCTACGCCTACTGTTTTGATAACGGAAAGAAAGGAAGTTACTATCTGGGACCTCTCCAAAACAGCAGGCCCTCCAACTTGCAGTCATGGCCCGACACAACAGCCAACGACAACCAAGTTTCCGTGCCGTTCAAGGATGATTCTTCGATCAAGACAGTTATCACTGAAGGTTACGCCTTCTTCTCCGACGGTCCCGACACCCGCACCGGCACCGGTCAATCAGATCCGGGCAGCAAGAGCACGACGAAGGCATACGAAGACGACATCAGAAGTTGGAAATGACCGCGGCTTCCGGCGGCGCACGCTGGAGGTGCTGCGGACCAGCATGGGCGTCGAAGGCGGTTTCACGGATTAGCCATGACAAGCGAACGATTGCTTCCAACGCCGGACGGCCAATTCAACATCGGCCACCTCTGCACGCGCCTGCAGTGCGACCGCGGCCTTGCCGACAAGACCGCCATGCGCTGGATCGGCGCACACGGCGAGCAGGCGGAATACACGTTCGGCGACCTGGAGCGGGAGAGCGCGCGCTTCGCCAATGTGATGCAGAGCTTGGGGTTTGCGCCGGGCGATGTCTTCTTCATTTTCCTGCCCAAGATGCCGGAGGTTTATTTTTCGTTCCTCGGCGCGCTGAAGAGCCGACTCATCACGGGAACGCTGTTCTCCAACTTCGGCGAGGAGGCGCTGCTGGACCGGCTCGGCGACGCGGAGGCAAAGGGTATCCTAACCCGCAAGAGCTACCTGAAGAAACTGCTTCGCATCCGCGAAAAGCTGCCCCAGTTGAAGTTCATCCTGGTCGTGGACGCTGTCGAGCATCAGGCCACCGACATCCTCAGTCTGCCGGCGCTCTTGCGGGAGTGCTCGGATCAATTTGAGACGCCGCTGACTCCCGCGGAGGCACCGTCGGTGCTGCATTACACTTCCGGTTCCACCGGCAAACCCAAGGGTGCGTTGCATCGCCACCGCAGCGTGCTGCTGCAAAACCGGACCGCAGCGGAAGTGCTCGACCTTCGCCCCGACGACATTCTCTGGTGCACGGCCGACCACGGCTGGGTGACCGGCACTTCCTACGGCATCATCGGCCCGTGGAGCCTCGGCGTCACGCAGGTGCATTTTGGCGGCGCGTATGATGCTGCGAAGTGGTTTGAGATTCTGGAACAGTTCGGCGTGACGGTTTGGTATACGGCGCCGACGGCGCTGCGGATGTTGATGCGCGAGGATCCGGCCCTGTTCGCCCGATTCAATCTCGGCAAGCTGCGGCACATTTGCAGCGTCGGCGAGCCGCTCAATCCCGAAGTGATCAGTTGGGGCCGCAAGATGCTCGGCAAGGACATCTACGACACGTGGTTCCAAACTGAAACCGGCGCGATCATGATCACGAACCGGCCGGGCCTGCCGATCAAGCCGGGTTCGATGGGCCAGCCGCTCGCCGGTATCGAGGCCGCCATCGTTAAGGACAACGGCGAAGTCCTGCAGGAGAACGAACAGGGCAATCTCTGTTTGCGACCGGGATGGGATTCGATGTTTGTTTCCTACTTCCAGCACGAGGACGTCTATCGCCAGAAATTCAAGCACGGCTGGTATATGACCGGCGACACGGCCTATCGCGACAGTGAGGGATACTATTGGTTCATGGGCCGAAGTGACGACGTCATTAATACGGCGGGGCATTTGGTCAGCCCGTTTGAAGTCGAGAGCGCGCTGCTGGAGGTAGAGGGCGTCGCCGAGTCGGGCGTGATCGGCGCGCCGGATGATTTGCTGTGGGAGAAGGTGGTCGCGTTCGTGGCGCTGCGAAAAGGCTACGAGTGGAACAGCGACCTCGAACTGAAACTACGCCTGCACGTTTCCAACCGCGTGTCCACCACGGCCACGCCGCAGGAGTTCCGGGTGTTGGAGCATATTCCCAAGAACAAGAGCGGCAAAATCATGCGCCGCGTGCTGAAAGCGCGCTATTTGGGGCAGGACGCGGGCGATGTCAGCACGTTGGATATTTGACAGACGCGAGACAGGCTTATGACAACCATCGAGAAACTGAACGGCATCTTTCGGACGGTGTTCGACAACGACGAGATCAACATCCAGCCGGAGATGACCGCCAACGACGTGGACGGCTGGGATTCGCTCTCCCACGTGAACCTGATTCTGGCGGTGGAACAAGGCTTCGGCATCCGCTTCAACCAAAGGGAGCTGCTGACGTTCAAGAACGTCGGCGACCTGCTGCGGGGCATCGAAAGCAAACTCGGCTGAGCGGGTGCTACGGTTTCGACTCCATCATCACGCGCAAGTGGGCCTCGACCGACGCGGCCAGCGCGTCGAGGTTGTAGCCGCCTTCGAGCGTCGAGACGAGCCGGCCGCCGCAGTATTTCTCCGCGATGCCTTTCACGATGCGGGTCAATTCGGCGTAGCCTTCCGGCGTGATATTCATCCGGCCCAGCGAATCGCCTTGGGCCGCGTCGAAGCCGGCGGAGATCAGCACGAAGTCCGGTTTGAAGCCGGCCGCCGCCGGTTTGAGTTTCTCCTCGAACGCTTTCTTGTAGTCCGCGTCGCCACAACCCGTCCGCAGCGGCACGTTGAGCGTGAAGCCGACGCCCTTGCCCTCGCCTGTTTCGTTTGCGTGGCCGGTGCCGGGATAGAAGGGTGAGAGGTGAGCCGAGAAGTAGAAGACGGTCGGGTCGTCATAGAACGCTGCCTGGGTGCCGTTGCCGTGATGCACGTCCCAGTCCACGATCAGCACCCTGGCGAGCTTGTGTTTCTTCTGGATGTAGCGGGCGGCGATGGCAACGTTGTTGAAGAGACAGAAACCCATCGCGCGATTCCTGAGCGCGTGATGGCCGGGGGGGCGCACGGCACAGAAGGCATTCCTGACTTTTCCCTCCATCACGGCGTCCACGGCAGAAAGCAGACCGCCGGCAGCCATGAGAGCCACATCGTAGGAGTTGGTCGAAGCCGGCGCATCCGGCGTGTTCACGTAGCCGATGCCGGTCCGGCAGTCGTGTTTCACACGTTCGACGTATTCCGGAGCGTGAACCGTTGTGATCCATTCCAGCGAAGCTGCCGCAGGCTGAAGCGGAACAAGCTCGGCGAGCAAACCGTCGCTCTTCAGCTTCGATACAATGGCGGCGAGTCGTTCGGCTCGTTCGGGATGTCCCGCGCCGGTGTCGTGCTTGAAATAGATGCCGCTGTAAACGAAACCTGTCTTGGCGGCACTCTCGGCCGTTTCGCCTTGCACAGCCCACTGACAACACAAGCTGAGAAGAACGATGATGAACTGTAAGCGATGTTTCATTTGTTCCGGGACCACTTCCGAAAGGTTTCATCCTCGTAGATGCGCCTGGCCAACAATTCGTAGCCTTCGGTCAGCGGATGGCTGGCATCGGCGTAGAGCGCGCTGGGCAGCAACTCTGGCACGAGATGTGGGACATGGTTCTGCGACAGCCACGCTGCGATTTCGTTGCGGAGTTTTCGGTGGATGCGAAGGCTTTCGTCGGTCATCAAGTGCTCATTGAACGGTCCCAGCACAACCAGCACGTCGTTGCCGCGCTTACGCAGAATCCCGACGAGCCGCTGGAAGGCGTGCCACTGGAGCGAAGAGTCCAACGTGACCCACTCGAAGCGGGTTCTGCTCGCGCCGCTCGCAGACCACGGCTTGTGTCGCGGGCTTCTCGGGCCACGCTTGGCGTCGTCGCGAGCAGCGGACGGGACGGCCCGCCTGATCTGCGACAGCGGGTTCCGCCAAAGATTCGGGTAATGCGGTGGATTGCCGCCGTCGTTCTCCATCGTCCAGTTCAAAATGCCTTTCTGCCCGAAATAAGCATTCTGCAAGTGGCTCACCCACGCCACGAAACCGAATCGCTGCTCCACCAGCGCGCTCAGTCGCTCGTTGGCATCGGCCTTGTAGCACGGAATGCGCGGCGAGAACTGCGGCACAAGCGGGGAATGATTGAACGATTCCTCCTCGTCCACGCTGAGGTCGGCTTTGGGACTGGTCATCCAGAGCGCGTTCCAGTGGAGGATCACCCGTTGGTGGCGCAGCGACTGGCTGTAGTGTTCGATCAACCCTTCCAACGCGAGCGGGAACAAACCGTTCGCGCCGGCGTTAATGAACCGATTCGGCTCTCCCGCTTCGCGATCCAGAAAATGCGGCAGCGTGCCATCCCGCAAAACATATTCGCCCCAGATGACAGAATCGCCGAGCACGATGACGCGGTTCGGGTCGCACACCTGGCGCAGCCGGCGGCCATAGAGCCAGTAATCTTTGCTGAGCGAGTAGGGCATCCGGTAATCAGGGCCGGTGTCGAATCGCTCGATGCGTTCCCAAATCGGCGGCGTCAACAAGATCACCAGCGTCACGACCGCTAGAGCGATGAGCCACTGGCGGGCGTCGAGCCGCATTTCGTTGGAACTAAATGGCGCTTCCGCTTCCTGCGCGGCTGCTGGTTTTGAAGTTGGCGATTCGGTTCCCATGTCAGAACTGGAAGTAAATAAACGCGCCGCCGCCCGACGAGCAGAGGAACAGGCCGAGCATCATGAGCACCGCCAGCCCAACGCGGACGAAGCGGGTTTGCAGAACGCCGCGGAACTTCGATTCGACCAAGACTTGGTAGATCCAGACCAGCGCCACCGCTGCGAGCATCAACGCCGGAATCTGCGGGTCCTGCCAGGCCGCAGTGAAAATGCGCCGGACAATCAGCATGGCATCAGGGAGCGAGTTCGCGCGGAAGAAAATCCACGTGAAGCAGACGAAGGCAAAAACGCAGACTTGCTTGACCGGCTTGGGCACGCGCTTGCGGTAGAAGGTGGACCGCTCCAGTTCGTAGGTAAGCGCGAGACCGACGCCGTGCAGCGCGCCCCAAATCACAAACGTCCACGCCGCGCCGTGCCAGATGCCGGAGACCAGGAACGTGATCAACAGCGCCGCTGCCGTGCCGAGCGTTCGCCACTCCCGCCATTGCATCTGAAGCGGCATAAAAATGTAATCCAGAATCCACCGCGTAAGGGAGATGTGCCAGCGCCGCCAGAAATCGCCGAGGCCGGTTGCCAGATACGGATGGTTAAAGTTCAAGACCAGATCAAACCCCATGAGCTTCGCGACGCCGCGCGCCATGTCGGTGTAGCCGCCGAAATCGAAATAAAGCTGCCAGGCAAACGCGACGGTGGCCAACACCAACGCTGGTGCGCCGAACGCCTGCGGGCTTTCATAGACGCGGTCCACGTAGAGCGCGAGGTAGTTGGCCAGCACCAACTTCTTGAACAGGCCAACGAGGAAGAGCGACGCGCCGTCGGTGAAGTTCCGCAGGCGCACCGCTGGGAACTGGCGGAACTGCGGCAGCAAATGCCCCGCGCGTTCGATTGGGCCCGACATCAGGATGGGAAAGAAGCAGACGAAGTTCGCGAACCGAAGAAAGTTTCGCTCGCGCTCCACCTTGCCGAGATAGACATCAATGATGTAGCTCAGCGACTGGAAGGTGAAGAACGAGATGCCGATGGGCAGCAGATAGGCGAAACCGAACGGCATGAGCGTCGAAGGCTCCGCCAGCGTCGCCGGCACGTGGAGCCACGCCATGAGCGAATTCAGATTCTCCACTGCAAAGCGCGCATACTTGAAGAACAGCAACGGCGCGAGCGTGCAGACGATGGCAATCGCCAGCCAGACACCGCGTTTGCGTCCGTCGGGCGGACAGCGGTCCATCAGCGCCGTCAACGCATACACAACCGCCGTGACGTAAAGCACGACGCCGAGGTAATAGGGATTCCACCAGCCGTAGAAGAAGTAGGAAGCTGCGAGCATCCACAGCGGCCACAGCCGGGTCTTTCCCAGCGCAAAGAGCACCGGCAGCACGACCAGCAGGAAGAGCAGGAATGGCCAGGTGTGGAAGAGCATGTTGTCTGAATGGCTCAGCTAGACACGCTATGGCTCGCCTTGCGGTCAGCTTCGGTCGTGTTCACGGCCGGCGAGTGTAGCCAACCAGGACAAGAACGGAAACAGAAAGAAGTGAAGCGAAACACGTAAACTGCTTTGTCTGGCGAGCCTGATAAGTGGGGTGAACTTCCAAGCTCGCGCGCCGTTGCCTATGTGAGAACCGTGCGCGAGCTTGGAAGCTCACGCCACTTAACAAGCGACCGCAGACGTCCCGACAAAATGCGTTCGACTTGGACAGCCGTTTCGGTTACGAAAACGACCATGCTCTCCAAAACACTTTCGTTACTCGCCGGCTTGTTTCTTGCTGCGCCGCTCGGCTTGGCACAAGACCTCCAACCCGTCTCGCTGCCAAAGCCGCGCATGGAAGGCGGCATGCCGTTGATGGAAGCGCTGAAGAACCGGAAGACGGCGCGCGAGTTCACCCCGGCCAAGCTGTCCGCACAAGTCCTTTCCGACCTGCTCTGGGCGGGCTTCGGCATCAACCGCCCGGAGAACGCGCATCGCACCGCGCCCTCGGCGATGAACTCACAGGAGATAGACATCTACGTTGCCACGGCGGACGGCACCTATGTCTATGACGCCGCCGGCAACCGCCTCGTGCCGGTCGCCGCCGGAGACATCCGCGCGCGGACGGGCAAGCAGGAATTTGTGAAGGTCGCACCGGTGGCGCTGCTTTTCGTGGCCGACCTGACGCGGTTGAAGAAAGCCAAACCCGAAGAGAGGGAGCACTACGCCGCAATTGACACCGGCTTCATAGTTCAGAACATCTACCTCTTCTGCGCCTCTGCGGGACTGACTTGCGTCGTGCATGAGCTTGACCGGAGTGGCTTGCCAGAGGCACTGAAGTTGAAGCCGGAACAGAAGATCGTCATCGCTCAATCGGTCGGTTTTCCGAAAGAGGGAACGGCCAAGAAGTAATCGCCAACAACCAAGAGAAACTCACGTCATGTCACCTGAAACTATTTTCAACAAGGTTGCCCAACTTGGCATTGTGCCGGTCATCGCCATCGAAAAAGTTGAAGCCGCCATTCCACTGGCCGATGTCCTGTTGCAAGGCGGTCTGCCCGTCGTCGAGATCACGTTTCGGACGGCGGCGGCTGCGGAGGTCATCCGCAAGATTTCGCAGGAGCGTCCGCAACTGCTCGTCGGCGCGGGCACGGTGCTGACCGCCGCCAACCTCGAAGCCGCCAAGGCCAGCGGCGCCGCGTTTGCCGTCGCGCCGGGACTGAATCCCCAGATCGTCAAGCAGGCGCAGGCCATCGGGTTGCCGTTCGTGCCCGGCATCGCCACGCCCAGCGACATCGAGGCAGCATTGTCGCTCGGCTGCAAGCTGCTGAAGTTTTTCCCCGCTGGCGCGTTCGGCGGCGTGGCGATGATTGAAGCGTTCTCGGCTCCGTATAAACACACCGGCGTGAAGTTCATGCCCACCGGCGGCGTGAGCACCGCCAATCTCGAAGCCTATCTGAAGCTGGACATCGTCGCCGCCGTCGGCGGCACGTGGATCGCCAAGAAGGAAGACCTCGCCGCGGGCAAGTGGGACGATATTCGCAACCGCTGCAAAGCGGCGCTGGAGATCGTCGCGAAGGCACGAGCCAAGTAGGCCGTGCTGATGGCGAAGCTGGTAAGTGGGGTGAGCTTCCAAGCTCGCCCGGCGTTGCCCGTATGAGAACCGTGCGCGAGCTTGGAAGCTCGCGCCACTTAATGGACGCTCGCTTTCGCGCGCGGCGTTCAGTTTTTCATTGCCGCTTCACGCTGCGTTGGGAATGCTCCGGCTTTCAACAACAGGATGACCCGCCATGAACAAACCGAAATGCCCGTTGAAGATCGTCACTCTAGCTGCGCTGCTGCTCGCGGCAAATCTCGCACCCGGTGATGAGACGTTTGATGTCGTCGTCATCGGCGGTAGTTCCGGCGGCATTGGCGCGGCGCTGGGCGCGGCACGGCTTGATGCGCGTGTCGCACTGGTTGAAGACACGCCGGTGCTCGGCGGGATGCTCGCCAACGGCATCTCGAACATTGACTGTTACTCGTATGAGTCGCTCAGCGGCGTGTTCGAAGAGTTCCGACGCGCGGTGGCGAAACATTACGCGCCGCTGATGGACGCAGACCCGTTCTTCAAGCCATGGAAGAAGGCACCCAATCACATGGACGGGCGATCCTTCCAAGCCAACGAGCCGCGGCTGGGAGGACGTTGGGAGCCGCACGTCGCTGACGCCATCTGGAAAGCGATGGCAGCGCGTCACCCGAAGCTGAAGATTTTCTACCGCCGCTTCGCCACCGAAGTTCTCAAGAACGGCAATCGTGTCGTCGGCGTTGTCACCGGAACCGACAAAGGCGAGCGGCTTGTGCTGCGCGCGCCGGTGATCGTGGACGCCACGCACGAAGCGGACGTTGCGGCGTGGGCGGGTGTGCCGTATCGCGTCGGGCGCGAGGCGCGTTCGCCGCTGGAACCGCACGCGGGGCAGGTTTTCTTCTTCAACAACACCGGCGAGTTTCTCCCCGGTTCCAACGGCCGGCAGGACCGCGCGGTGCCGTCGTATGGGCTGCGGCTCTGCATCCAGAACTACGCGGCCGACGCCGGCGACGCGCATATCCTGAAGACGCCGCCGCCGGGCTACGATCCAGTGAAGTTCAAACACGCCTCCTACGGCGGCCAGCCGAGCATGCCGAACAAGAAGTCCGAGATGAACGTGAACCCCGTCGGCAACGAACTCCAGCAGATCAACTGGGTTTGGCCGGAGGGAACTCGCGCGGAACGCAAACGGCTCTACGAAACCTATAAGAACAACGCGCTGGCTTATCTCTACTACCTCCAGCACGAGAAAAAACTCACGCACCTCGGCCTGCCGAAGGATGAGTTTGCCGACAACGGCAACGTGCCGTATCTGGTCTTCATCCGCGAGGCACGCCGCATCGAGGGCGAAGCCACGATGACCGAGGCCGACGTCAACCCGTTCATCCTCGGCCGCGGCTTGGAGCCGCCGCCGCAGACGGCGAGCGTCGGCATCGGCCATTACCCGATTGACGCCAAGCCCGTGCGGCCCAAGACTGACATAACCAAGCCCGACAAGGGCGACGGCGATTTCTTCCTCGTCAACGTCGCCGCCGCGTTTCAGGTGCCCTACGGCGCCATAGTGCCGAAACGCGTGGACGGCCTGCTGGTGCCTGCGGGCCTTTCTGCAACGCACGTCGCCTTCTCGTCTGTGCGCATGGACCCGACATGGAACGTCCTCGGCCAAGCTGCCGGCATCGCCGCCGCAATGAGTGCCAAGAGCGGCATTCCTCCACGCGCACTGCCGGTGGACGCTCTCCAGCGCGAACTGGTGAAGCAGAAGGTGAAGCTCGCGTTCTTCTGGGACGTGGACGCCGACCGCGCCGACTTCGAAGCGATCCAACTGCTCGCCGTCCGCGGCGCAGCGCGAGCAAACGCCGAGCGGTGTTTCCACCCGGACGATCCGCTCACGCGCGCCGAGGCGGCGGCGATGCTCTACCATGCGTTCGGCTTCTGGCCGAGCGTCAGCAACGCGCACTTCACCGACGTGCCGTGGTCGCACCCGGCGTTCCGCGAGATCGAGACGCTCTTTGACAACGGCGTCCTCAAGGCGCTCGGCGTCGAGCCGCGATGGCCGGCGGCGGGCGGCTACAACGCCGGCAAACACGCTGGTTTCACGCAAAAGCACCAGTTCGGCGCGTTCGATCCAGACAAGCCCGTCACCGCCGCCGAGCTGCGCGCGATGGTCAACATCATTCAGACGCGGACGCTGTCGTCGCCCGACCGCACCGCACCGCGAACTCCCGAACCTGCAGCATCAGCCGCCAGCGAATCGAAGCCGTTGACGCGCGGTGAGGCATGCCGTGTCGTATGGGCGAAACTCGCTTCCGCGAAATTATGATGACGGACGTTTCATGGCAATGGGCCTGCGGCATCGCCGCCGCCATCTTTATCGGCATTGCGAAGGCCGGCTTCGGCGGCGGGCTGGGGATGTTGATCACGCCGTTGACGGCGCTGGCGTTTCCGGCGCGCGAGGCGCTGGGCATCCTGCTGCCGCTGCTGGTGGCCGGCGACGCGTTCTCGCTCTATCACTATTGGAAGAAGTGGGACTCGCGCAACGTGCTCTGGCTGATGCCGGGCGCGCTCGCGGGCATTGTCGTGGGGCTGACGTTGATCGGCAAGCTGGACGACCGCGGGCTGCGGCAGTTCATCGGCGGCGTGGCGGTGGCGTTCATCGGTATCCAGTGGCTGCGCGACGCGCTCAACGCGCACCCCGAGCGGTATCATCCGAAGCACTGGCACGGGGCGCTGTTCGGGCTGGCGGCGGGCGTGACGACGACGATCGCGCACGCGGCCGGGCCGGTGGTGGCGATGTTCCTGATTCCACAGCGGCTGTCGAAGGAGTTTTTCGTCGGCACGACGGTGCTGGTGTTTGCGCTGATCAACTGGATCAAGATGCCGTTCTTCTTCTGGCAGGGCCTCTGCACGCTTGAGACCTTCAAGCAGAGCCTCTGGCTGATGCCGGTGGTGCCCGTGGGTGTGTGGATCGGCGTCTGGTGCAACCGCAAACTGTCGCCGACATGGTTTATGCGCGTGGTTTACGTCGTCGTGTTCGCCACAGGCGTGGAGTTGTTATTCCACTAAACGTGCGAGCGCTTACCGTCGGGCCGGACGCAGGTTGACGAACGTCAGCGCGCGGTCCCAGTCGAAAGCCTCCATCGCATCGCGGCTTTCCTTGTCTCTAAAGATGGCAACGACTTTGGGGACGAACAGCAGTTGAAGCAACGACTCTCCTTTTTCAACCACCTTGTTGGCTTGGGGATCGTCCATCGCGTCGCGAATGGCTTTGCACGACATCAGGCGAAGCGTGTCGGGATATTGCATAAAACGACTGCGTTTATCCGGCGAATCGGCCAGCACACCGAGCAGCGTGGCGGCACTGTAAAACTTCGGCGGCACCGGATCGTAGCTGGTCAGCTTCGACTTCCCTATGGCCTCTTCCATCTCCTTGACGAACAGACTGGCGCGCAAATCGTTTCTGGCATCGGTGGCAAATGCCGCAAAAGTCCCCTCCTGCGGCACGGAACGACCGGGGGGCGGGGCGAGCGGCTGGAACAACCATGCAACGCAGCCCAGGAGCGACATCACCCACAGAAACACGAACGCCACAACCAGCCCTTGAAGACAGCCGATGAGCAGGCCGAGCTTTTTGTTGAAGCCAAACCCCCACGCGCCCCCTTCCTTGCCACCGGCGATGCGGTTGACGATGCGGCCAGCGATGGAGATCACCAGCCAGATCGCCAGCGCGGCAATGCCGGTCGCCACGCTGCGCTCCCAGACGGGGTTTTGCGTGATGTGGGTTGCCACCAGCGGTTGGAGCACGCTGCCCAACTGCGGCGATAGCATGATTGCACCCGCCAAGGCGGCCAGATTGGCGATGGCGCGAATTCCTCCGCGGAGAAAGCCCGCGATGGCCTGCCAGAGAATCAGAATTGCAGCGACCAAAGAGGCGCTCATATCATCCTTCTGCTGCTCCAGCAGCGTTGAACCACGGTCATCGCCGGCAATTTCCAAGCGGCCCGCGACCGCCGGACTACGCCTTCTTCAACGCGGCACGCACTTCGTCCAGATGGCCGGCGGAGCCGAGCATCTGGTTCTTGCCAGCGATCATCTTGGCGTATTCGGCGATGAACGGTTTGCCGAAATCACGTAGGTCAAATTTCTCAGGCGTGTCGCGGAACAACTCACGGTGCACGCGCGTCCAGACCAAGCGGCCATCGGTGTCAATGTTCACCTTGCAGACGCCCATCTTGCCGGCCTGGGCCAGATCCTCTTCCGGCACGCCGCTGGAGTCCTTGATCTTGCCACCGGCGGCGTTGATGCGATCCACCTCCGACTTCGGCACGCTGGAACTTCCGTGCAACACCATCGGGAAACCGGGGAGCAGCTTCTTGATTTCGGTCACGACCTCGAAATGCAGACCCAGTTTCTTGCCGGCTTCGGCCTTGAACTTGAACGCGCCGTGGCTGGTGCCGATCGCCACCGCCAGCGAATCGCAACCGCTGCGGGTGACGAAATCCTTCGCTTCCGCCGGGTTAGTGAGCTTCACCGTGCCGACCACATGCTCCTCAACGCCGCCGAGTTGGCCGAGTTCGGCCTCGACGGAAATCCCCTTCGCGTGCGCACGATCCGCGACGCGTTTGGTGATCGCGATGTTCTGCTCGAACGACTCGTGGCTGGCGTCAATCATCACCGAGCTGTAGAAACCGGAATCAATGCAGTCGTAGCAGGTCGCCTCGTCGCCGTGGTCGAGATGCACCGCGAAGATGGCCTCGGGGAAAATCTGGTCGGCGGCACGGATGATGGCCTCCAGGAAGCGCTTGTCGGTGTATTTGCGGGCGCCCTGGCTGATCTGGATGATGAACGCCGCCTTGCTGTCGAGACAGCCGCGGAAAAGGCCGACGGTCTGCTCCAAATTGTTGATGTTATAAGCGCCGACGGCGTATTTGCCGTAAGCGCATTTGAAAAGTTGTGCTGTCGTAACGATCATTTTGTTCTCCGAAACTGAGTTTTGTTAGCCGAAATCAGCCTGCAAACTACAAGGCAGCCCCGCCGCTGGCAATAAGGAAATCCAGCCAGCCTCGCGCAAGAAACAGCCGCCCAAACCTAACTTGGCTTCGCTTGCTGCCTTAACCAGCCCAACAATAATCCTGCGCCCGGCCGCCACGACCCGCTTATCCAGACCTGCTTCAATAAGAACTTGATTGTCATCACACACTCAGGCACTCAGGATATGGTTGTCATTACTTGAGGAACCAAACAGATGAGCACTGCGTATCAAATTGTCGTTTGCGGAAGCATCGTGCCGGACCCGTTGCAGACGTTGGAGCCGGTGGCCGGCCCGACCGGCCCGGCGCTAAAGAATGAAATGATGCTCCCGGCCGTGCTGGACCCGTGGGCGGGTCACGCGCTGTTCGAGGCGGCGCATCTGGCCAAGAGCGCGCCTGGCAGCAAGGTTTGGCTGGCCAGCCTCGGCCCCAAGGCCAAGCTCCAGCAGGTCATGATGACCGTCGCCCAAAAGGTGCCGTTCGAACTCGTCGCGCTCGATGGACCGTCCGGCGGGTTCACTGAAGCGGCTGATGTCGCCGCAGCGCTGGCGGACGCGATCAACGCCATCCCCGGCCTCGACAAGTCACGGCTGCTGGTGTTCGGCGGCTGGGAATCGGCCTCGCGCGGTGCGGGCGCCACGATGCAAATCGTCGGTGAGCGTCTCGGCATCTCCAACCAGTTCCAAGGCGTGGATAAACTCACCGTTGCCACCGACGGGTCGCTGGAAGTCCTTGAACGCATCGAAGGCGGCAAACATCAGGTTTCAAAATGCGCCGCTCCACCCGCGGTGCTCGGCTGGGCCACCGGCAATCTGCCAGAGCCGCCGAACAATCCGCAGGTCGGCATGACGAACATGCGGACGATCATGCCGGCGCTTCAGCGGGCCAAGCCGGCAAAGGTCGCCGCCGAGGGCGTCAAGTTCGCCAGCGTCACGCTCCCGAAACAGCAGCGCGAGACGAAGATCGTCAAGGACGTGCCGCCCGAGGAGATCGCCAAGGAGATCGCAGCGTGGATTGCGAAGGATTAACGAGGAAAGAAACGACCATGGAAACGATTCTGGTTCTTGCTCACACGGAAACCGACGGCTCGCTCGCCAAGCCGGCGCTCGAAGCGCTCGGTGCCGCGAAACAACTCGGCGGCTCGCTCGTCGTCGGCCTCGTCGGCGAAAACGTCCAGGCCGCGGCCAACAGCATTGCGTCGTGCGGCGCGGCGAAGTTCCTCGGCGTGACCGGCGCGGATTTCAGCCAGGCGCGTTACGCCACCGACGCGGCGGCAGCGGAAGCAATCTGCAAAGCGGCCGGTGCGGCCATCGTCATCGCTCCGGCCACATCGCGATGGAATCGTGTGCTCGCCGGCGTCGCGCACCGCCTCGGCGGACGCGCGGACACGCACGTCACGGCCATCACCGCCGCAAACGGCGTTGTCTCGGTCAACCGCTGGTATTACCGCCAGCGCATGGAGGCGGTCCTCCAGCGCACGCAACGACCGTGGGTCATCGCGCTCGAAGCCGGCTGTTACGAAGCGTGGAAAGGCGGCGCCGGTTCCGCAACCGTCGAGGCCGTCGCCGTCAACCTGACCGATGCCTCCAAACAAACTACCGTCACCGGCATCCGCGCGCCCGCAGCCGACCAGCAGACGATTCGTCCCGACGCCAAGTTGCTGCTTGTCGCCGGCGCCGGCTGGACCAAGACGCAACCCGACGGCAAGACCCACACAGGCGACGCGGAGAAACTGATCCTCGGTTTCCTGCGACTGACGCAGGCATCGCTTGGCAGCAGCAAGTCGCTGGTGGACCTCAGCGGCGAAGGCCAGGCGGTGTTACCGTTCATGTCGCACCTGCACCAGATCGGCCAGACCGGTTCCACGCCGCGCCATCCGAAGGGCCTCTCCACCTGTTGTCACGGCGAGGAACCGCACACGGTCGGCTGGCGCTTCGTCAACGAGCGCCGCGCGATTGACCTCAACCCGAACTGTGGCTGGGCGCGCGGCAAGGCCGACGTGCTCTACGTCGCCGACGCCTTCGCCGTCATGGCCAAGGTCAACGAATTGCTCGCCGCCAAGAAGTAAGGAGCCAACATGAACCCAGCCGACTACGAGAAACGGGCCGCGTTGAACGCTGTCGCACACATGGCCGCCGCGGCGCGCACCGCGCCGAAGACGCGCGGCATTGACAATATCTCCACCGTCATCATTGACGACCCGGATGTGAGGAAGATCGTGGCGGAAAAGATGAAGGAGATCGCCCGTCGCGAGAACAGGCCGTTCTGCGAGCGCGACGCCAACTGCATCGCCAACTCACCGGCAATCCTCGTCGTGGGGGTCGCGAACAACCCCGCCGAACTCAACTGCGGCATGTGCGGTTATCCCACTTGCGACGAGTTGCGGGCGCAACACGGCATGTGCGCCTTCAACTCCATGGACCTCGGCATCGCCATTGGTTCAGCCGCCGCGTTGGCTGCGCAGTTCCATATAGACAACCGCGTGATGTATTCCATCGCTCGCGCCTGCATCGAGCTGAAATTCTTCGGCGAAAGCGTCAAGCAGGCGCTCGCCATCCCGCTGAGCGTCACGGGCAAGAATCCGTTCTTCGACCGGAAGTAAAGGCACTTCGCCTTACTTCTTTCCCCGCTGATCCATTGGCACGTAAGGCTGCTCGGTCGGCCCGGTGTAAATCTGCCGCGGCCGGCTGATGCGCCCGCCGACCTGGTCCACGACCTCCTTGTAGTTGGCAATCCAGCCCGGCATGCGGCCGATGGCAAACATCACCGTGAACATCTCCAGCGGGATGCCGATGGCGCGCATGATGATGCCGCTGTAAAAGTCCACGTTCGGGTAGAGTTTGCGCTCGACGAAATAGGAGTCGTGCAGCGCCGCCTCCTCCAGCTTCTTGGCGATGTCGAGCATCGGATCGTCTATTTTGAGCAGCCGCAGTATCTTGTCGCACTGCTCCTTGATGATCTTGGCGCGCGGGTCGTAGTTCTTGTAAACACGGTGGCCGAAGCCCATGAGCTTCTTGCCGCTCTTCTTATCTTTGGCGGCGGCGATGAACTTTGAGCCGTCGTCGCCGGTGCGGTGGATATTCTCCAGCATCTCGATGACCGACTGGTTGGCGCCGCCGTGCAGCGGCCCCCACAATGCGCAAACGCCGCCTGCCGCGCAGGCAAAGATGTTGGCCTGGCTCGACGCGATCATCCGCACCGTCGAGGTCGAGCAGTTCTGCTCATGGTCGGCGTGCAGCAGGAAAATCAAATCCAGCGCACGCACCACCTCCGGCTTCAAATCGTATTCCTCATACGGCTCCGAGAACATCATGTGCAGGAAGTTGGCCGTGTATTTGAACGCCGGCTTCGGATACACGATCGGCAGCCCGCGCGACTTGCGATACGCGAACGCTGCGATCGTGCGCACCTTTGAGATCAACCGCGCCGCCTGAAGTTCAAACGCCAACGGGTCATACGCGTCCAGCACGCCGGGCACGAAGCAGCTCGTTGCGTTGATCATGGCCGAGAGGATCGCCATCGGATGCGCGTGCGCGGGGAAACCCTCGAAGTGGAACTTCAGGTCCTCGTGCAGCATCTCGTGCTGCGTCAGCAAGTCAGAGAGCCGCCGCAGTTCCTTGTTGTTCGGCAGATGGCCGTAGATCAGCAGGAAAGCCGTCTCAATAAACGACGATTTCTCCGCGAGCACCTCGATGGGAATGCCGCGGTAGCGCAGGATGCCCCTCTCGCCATCAATGAACGTGATGGCGCTCCGGCACGATCCGGTGTTGCCGTAGCTCTCGTCCAGCGTGATGCAGCCGGTGGCCTGGCGCAGCGCGCTGATGTCAATCCCCCGCTCCTTCTCCGAGCCGACGACGATCGGCAGCGAGTGAACTTTTCCGTCAATTTCCAGCTTGGCAACATTATCCATGGTTCTTCCTCGGATGTTAAAAACTCTTCTTCCTTGTTTCGGCTCTGGTGTTTGCCGCGAACTCTACCCATTTTTTCGCAATCCGCAACTGCGATGGCGGTGTTTTTAGCCCCGGTGCCCTTTTTCCGGCCAACCCGGGCGCGCCGGCATCAGGTATTTCCTGATGTGAAAATCAGGGCGTTCCCGACTACCCGGCGCCGGGGCTTTGTCTTATTCTCCGCTCCGACATTCGCGCCTGCGAGTGCGGCGCGGATGGAAGTTGAAAGGAACAACCATGGCGCACGCCGACGTTGACTATGCCGACTTCTGTTATGCCGACATAGACACACCGGCGCCACCACAAAGGAGCCCCCACCGCATGAAGAACTACGCAGTCAATAAAATCGCCGCGTTCGCCAAACGTGTCGCCAGCCTCTTCACCCGCTTCCAGACCGCACTGGCCGGCGCGGGTTACGACGCCACCGACATCATCGCCTCGCTCAACACGCGCGCCAACGCGCTGCCAGCGACCGACGAGACCCAGGAGCACGCCAAGGCCGTCCAGGCCCAGCAGACCGCCGCGACCACCGCCGCGGCGCAGGCCGCCTACACCAACGCCAGCAAAGCCCTCGACACCGCCATCGGCTTCCTCGGCAAGGACACCCCCGAAGCCGACGAGGGCCGCCGTCTGCGCGGCGGCGTGCAGAACAAGAAATCAGCGTCGCAAGTCGCCGTCTTCCTGCGCGACATCGTCGCCTACCTCGGCAATCACAGCGTCGCTCTCAATGCCAAGAAATTCGACCCCACCGCCAAGATCGCCGAACTCACCGCCCTGGCCACCCCGCTCGAAGAAGCCAAGGGACTTCAGGAGCAGAAGAAGAACGAACGCGGCGACTCCACCTCCGCCGTGATCGAAGCCAAGGACACCCTCTTCGCCGACGCCAACAAAGCCCTTGAAGGCGCCATCGGCCTCTTCCAGTCCAATAGCGAGTTCGTCGCCGAGGCTCGCCGCATCCGCACCGAGTTCTACGGCCCCGACACCCCGCCCGAACAACCGCCCGCGCCGCCGGCCCAGCCGAACCCGCCCACACCCTGACGCCGAATCCCGGCCATGACATCGCCGGCCCCAACGCCCGCCGCCCGGACGAGCGCCCCCGCGCCCGTCCGGGCCAGCGGCGGACGCCATAGCTCGACACCCGCACAGCGGACGGCCATGTCCCGGCAGCGGATGAAGACTCCCCGACCCCGGACGGAGACTCCCCGACAGCGGAACAACACCGCCGGACGCCGGACGGCCACCCCCGAACCTCGGATGAAGACTCCCGGATGTCGGACGACCACCGCCGGGCGGCGGATGGCGATGTCCCGACAGCGGATGACGACCTCCCGACGCCGAACGGCCTTGTCCCGGAGCCGGATGACGATGTCCCGAAGCCGAATGAAGACCCCCGGACACCGGATGACCACATCCAACCGTCAGATTTTCAATGAGTTACGCATTTTCAGCCTCTCCGACCCAAAAACCAGCCGTCCCTGCTAATTTTTGACCATTTCCGCCACCTGACTGCCATCTCCCATCTACCAACTCCCAACTTCTTACCCTCCAAGGAACCATGCCCTACAATCCAGATTGGCCGCAACACGGTGAAAAACTGACCTCTTTTCAACTCCGCGAACAATGGAACGGCGTCGCCGCCCTCGCCGCCCAGCCCGGACCTCCCGGCAAAGACGGAAGAGATGGAAATGACGGCGCGGACGGACGCGGCATCGCCGCCGTAAACGACAACGGCGACGGGCGTGTCATCGTCGTCCTCACCGACGGCTCCACGTCCGGCCCGTTCTCAGTCGCAAGCGGACCGCAGGGAATTCAAGGCGAACGCGGAAACGATGGCGCTCCCGGCCCAATGGGCGGAACCGGCGACCAAGGACCAGCGGGTAACGACGGCGTCTCCATCGTGAATGTTTATGATAGCGGTGATGGCCGCGCGATGGTGCAGCTCAGCAACGGCCAGACCTTCGGTCCGTTCACCGTGGCAATGGGACCGCAAGGCTTGCAAGGCGATCCCGGCCCGCAGGGAGAACAAGGCCCAGCCGGCGCAGACGGCCGCAGCGTCACCAACGTGCGCGACAACGGCGACGGTCGCGTGGTCGTGGACATGAGCGATGGCAGCAGCTACGGGCCGTTCTCCGTCGCCAACGGCCCCCAAGGAGCCGCCGGAGAACCGGGGCCAGCGGGGCCACCGGGACCGAACTTCAACATGCGCGGCGATTGGGAATCGTGGAGCGGCTACAACAGCGGCGACCTCGTGGCCTACAACGGCAACGTCTATGTTTCATTTCAGGACGGCGTCGCCGGCCCGCCGCCGGATCAAGACAGCCGCTGGAAGCTGTTGACCATCGTCGGCTCGCCCGGCGCACCGGGCGGGCAGGGGCCGCAAGGCGAACCCGGATCGCCCGGAAGCGACGGCGCGCCCGGCCCCGCTGGTCCTCCGGGAGAAGTCACCTCGCAACAACTCAATGACGCCATCAACGGCACGCCGCGCAACGTGGACGGCTTCAGCCAACTCTACATCACCATCAGCGACCCGCCGACGCAGAGCGAGATGCAACAACTCCTGGACAGTCACAACGCCCTCGTTCTCGCGCTGCGCCGGAACGTCTGAGCCGATGGAATTCTTAACTCACTCTGCATTCTTCACTCGCTGGAATCCGCCGACCTGCCAACCGTGATTGCAAAGCTGAATGAGTTGATTCAGACGCAGCGGAGATGAGATAATCCAAACCCGAAGGAGCCAAGAGCTATGCTGAGAATGGAACCGATGCGCACCCGCGCCCTGCTCGAACAGCCGGAATCCGGCATGGGTTATCAGATCGTCGAGGTCGTGACGGCGGATTTCAAGACCAAGCGCGGCGTGGTTTACAACGCCGAACTGCTCCTGTTCGAAGAAGAGCCGCGCACGATGCTGAAGACCGCAAGCTTCGCGAGCTTGCTCGCGGAATCGAAAAGCTCGCAGGACGAGATCAGATCGCTGCGCGTTCTGCCGCGGACAACGGCCAGCCAATTGGTGGAAGCCGTCAGAGAACCCGCCGCCAGCTATGGCCGCAAGACCGGGCCGGCCAAGGACACGCTGCCGGAACAGACCAAGGAGGGTGAAGTGTTCAAGCGGTTTTCCTTCTTCGCGGATGACCGGCGTATTCTCCCCGATGGGAGCTTGCGGCTTGGCACGTATGGGACGACGGAGAAAGACGCGCAGAACGTGAGGACTGGCAAGGAAGCCGTCGCCCGTTATGCCTTGCCAGATCCCCGGCCAGCCTCCAACCGGTTTACAATCGAGCCGCACAAGGATACTGTTGTGCAGTGCGGCGTGGTCGAACCGGCTTTCGACCAACCGGGCGGCGGCATCGAAGTGCTCTTCGCCAACGGCACGCAGCCGAAAACGGTCACTGGCCGCGACAAGATACGGGATGAGTAGCCATGAGAATCAAACTCGACAAGAAATGGATCGCGCGTCTTGTGCGCCTGCCGGAATCCGGCATGGGTTACCAGCGAGTTGATCTGCGGCTCAAGGATGGCCGCGAAGTCAAGGACGTGGCCGTCTTCAACGCCGAGGAGTTGGACCTGGCCGACGAATTCGCCCGCATCGGCATCAAGGACGTGCGGCTCCACAGCAACTAGGCCGATCTCCTCATTCTCGCTCACCGTCAGCGATCCGCCGACGCAAAGCGAGATGCGCGCCTTCCGTGATTGGGCCAACAGTTTCTTCGGAGCAGCGGCGAGGTGAAGAAACTGTAGCGGCGGTCTATGACCGCCGAATGAATGATGATGATGAAATCGGCGGTCATAGACCGCCGCTACAGGAACAAAGGAACCGCCGCTACAGCTATGGAACAACCGCCACGACTCCAACGACTCGACCGGCTCTACATCCGCCAGCCAATCTACTTCGTCACCGCTTGCACGCACGCGCGCCAACCGTTGCTGGCCGACGCCGCCACGCACGACGCCGTTCTCGCCTTCGCCCGCGCCGCCTACGAACGCGGCGTGGCTGTCGGGCGTTACGTGCTCATGCCCGACCACCTGCATCTGTTCGCGAGCTTCGCGCCCGACGCGCTCATGCTCTCGGACTGGATGAAGTCGCTAAAGAACGCGCTCTCAAAACACTGGCGTCAGCAGGGCCATCCCGCGCCGCACTGGCAGAAAGGATTCTTTGATCACGTCATCCGCTCGGAGGAATCGTATTCGGAGAAATGTGCGTATGTGATGGAGAATCCAGTGCGGAAGAATCTGGTGACGCGCGCCGAGGAGTGGCCGTATGCCGGCGAGGTGCATGTGCTGCGCCCGGACAAGGAATAATCCGAACCCTGTAGCGGCGGTCTATGACCGCCGAAATCGTCATCAACAACAACCGGCGGTCATAGACCGCCGCTACAGGTCACGCCGCCGTCCTCACCTTGTAGCGGCGGTCTATGACCGCCGGTCGTCCCTCACGCCAGCTTCCTCGCTATCTCCTCATCCAGAATCTCCCGCACCGTCAGCTTTAGAACTCCAAACCGAGGTTTCGTAAGCCTTCGAGAATTGGAACAAACGTCGTCGTTATTTGGGGCGTTTCGAAAGGAATGTATTCACGGCCAGTCAATAGACCGGGGGTATTCGCAAATCTACTTTCTTTGAGAATGAAAAGGGGCTTGTCCTGAAACGCGGCTAGAGCCTGTTCTTGCACCAACCACGTCGGGTCCTCTCCGGGTGTCAGGATCGCGAACACAATGGAAGATGCTGCGACTCGTTGCTTCACCTTTTCGGAAATCGGGTCTGTCGAAAACGCCTTGCCAGAGCTTACAGCAAAACCGAGGAGCTTCAGGAACTTCTCCAACTCGGCTGCACAGGCGTTACCTTCAGCATCGAAGCGGTGAGCAATGAAGCATTTCCTTTCCGGAATGCGCGGGGGTTGGTAAGCATCAGGTTCCAGCCCCAGAAACTTTCCGAGATTCGTCAAATCTTCTGAAACACCGTGATTCTCCAATTGAAGATAAAGATGTTCTGGTTGGTCTAGAATGCTACCGCGATCAATCCTGAGCTCGCGTCGCGGTTTTCCGGATTCGAATTTCTCCCAGATGTGTATCGAATACGCTCTTGGCGATCTGGTCTTGTGAACATGCTCAACTGCTTTACCGATATTGTCGAATTCGAAAATGTGTGGGTATTGCCAGATTATTATCTTCTCTCCGTCAAAGCTAGCGAACCCTAGTTTTGCCAACCTCGCTGGAAGCTCGGATAGCACATCCCAATTAAGAGCCGACAACTTGCAATATAGTTTGATGCTCTTCGGCATAGTCAGCCCTCTTTCTTCCTCACGCCAGCTTCCTCGCTATCTCCTCGTCCAGAATCTCGCGCACCGTGAGCGGGATGATGATGCGGTGTTCTTCTTTGAAGAATCGGCCGATCTCTTGCAACGCATCGCTGGAGTAGTCGAAGGAGACGAAGAAACCTTTCTCGCACTTCGCCCGCCGCATGGCTGTCTCGAAGGAGTCTATGTCCGGCCGGCCGGTCTTGTCCTTCTGCTTCACCTGCATCGCATAGAATCGCTCTTCCAGCGCCAGTTCATCCGCCCCGGCTTCGTGGACGTTATCCAGCGCCGTGACGGGGAAGATGCGCCCATCAATGCCCTTGTCGCCCACCTGCGCCTTGTTCTTCCGGCCGCCGAGCGCGATGACCGCCCAGTTCTCGAACTCGAACGGCGGAATGGCGCGCAGCTTCTCCTCCGTCCACGGCAGGTCGCGGACGATGAAGCCGCGCCCGATGGCCCAAAGCTCTTCATCCTCCGGCATCCCGCACACTCTCTTGTCCTTCAACCGCTTGGCCATGACGCGGCAGGCCGTCGGCGAGATGTCTATGCCGATCCATTGCCGCTTCAACTTCTGCGCCGCCACCAGCGCCGTGCCGCATCCGCAGAACGCATCGAGCACGATGTCGTTCTCGTTGCTGCTGACTTCGAGAATGCGTTCGAGGAGTTTGAGCGGCTTCTGTGTTGGATAACCAAGTCTCTCACCACCGCTGCTGATGCCGCGCAGCATGTCTATGTCATCCCACCAACTGCTAAGCGAGACGCCCTTGCTCTCATCGAGGTAACGCTTCTGGTAAACCATTCCGGTCTTGCTGTAAGTGAGCCGGCCCTCGCGCTCCAACCGCTCCATGTTCTCTTTGCTGTAGCGCCAGGCGCGTGTGACGCCCTTCCACTCATAAACCGGGCAGCCTTTCGCCGCGCCGCCGGGGCCTGTGACATCGGCCTTGTTGTAGCGTCGGCCCGTGCCTTCCTCGACGTGCTTATACCATGAGTCAATTGTGGATTGAGGGAGCGGATTGAACTTCGGGTTGAAGGTGTAGTCTTGGCCTCCTGCGTAATAGAAGATGCTGTCATGCACGCGGCCGAAGTGTTTCGCGCCCTGCCCAACGTCGCTCTTCGCATCGCTGCGCTTCCACACGATTTCGTTGACGAAATTATTCTCGCCGAAGATTTGGTCGAGCATGACCTTGACGTAGTGGGAGGCGTGCCAGTCGCAGTGGTAATAGAAGGAGCCGGATTTCTTGAGGACGCGGGCCATCTCGACGCAGCGGGGGCGCATGTATTCGATGTAGGCCTTGGTGGATTCGTGGCGGTCCTCGAAGGCGCGTTTCTCCTTGGTCTCGCCCCAGAAGACCTCGTAGTTGCGGTTGGAGTTGAAGGGCGGGTCAATGTAGATGAGGTCCACGCAGGCGTCGGGGAGCTTGCGAAGTTGTTCGAGGTTGTCGCCGCAGTAGATGACGCGGGTGTCGAGCAGCGAGGAGGTGCGTGCGACTGTAGCGGCGCTCTGCGAGCGCCGGTCTTTTGTTTCGGAATCTCGGCGGTCATAGACCGCCGCTACAGTTGCGGGTTGCGGAGCGGGAGTTGGAACGGCCTCGGATTTCTTGCGTGCCATGCCGCGCAGTGTAGCAGAGCGGGCGGAGGGGTCAACGGCGGGGACGATTGGCGGAAACGACGCGGTCCGAGCGCTGAGGTTGCTTCCAGATTCAGATTCCGCTTTTCCACGACCGACAGCCCGATGACACCGTTTTCGCCGGAGGCACCCGCGCGGGGGGCGCTATGACTCTTGTGGAGAATGGGCTAAGTTCACCCATGGCATTCCAGATTACCAAATTGATGCCGACCCAAGACAATGCCGAAGCTTCCCATGCGCCGCTGCACTCAAAGGACAGGGTCACGCAAACAGTTGGCTGCCGCCACACACAACCCGCGGTTTGCGCCAAGAACAGCATGCCGAAAGTCTGTGTGTTTGTCCGTGAAGACGGCATGTGTTTGTCACCCCCCAAGTCCTGGGTCAAACATTTCAAGAAGCTGAAGCAAAAACGCGCGAAGAGGTAAATGGGTCAGAGCATCCGCGATGGACCAACCGCAAAGCGATAGAACCGTCTTTGCCGGACGCACTTGCGCGGGGGGCAATAAAGCTGTTAAGTAGCGTTTCATTCGGATTGAGGAATGACGTATTTTACCCTGGCTCTTTTCCGGGGCTGCAACGACATGGACAACACGAAAGACCCGTTATCAAACGAAAACGCCGCCGAGGCGCTGGAGATGCGCGACTGGCTGGAGGCGCTGGACGATGTGGTGGCCGCGCGCGGGCCGGAGCGGACGCGGCAGTTGCTGCACGCGCTGCAAATCCGCGCCCAGAAGGCCGGCGTGACGCTGCCCGTCACCTCGGAAACGCCTTACATCAACAGCATCCCCGCCAGCGTGCAACCGCCCTATCCCGGCAGCCGCAATATCGAGCGGCGCATCAAGAGCATCCTCCGCTGGAACGCGATGGCGATGGTGGTGCGCGCCAACCGCGAGAGCGCCGGCATCGGCGGCCATATCTCCAGTTACGCGTCGGCGGCGACGCTGCTGGAGGTCGGCTTCAACCATTTCTTCCGCGGCCCCGACCACGAGTGCGGCGGCGACCTGATTTATTTCCAAGGCCACACCACGCCGGGCATCTACGCCCGCGCGTTTATGGAAGGGCGGCTGACGGAGAAGCAGTTGGAGAACTTCCGCCACGAGTTGCGGCCCGGTGGCGGTCTCTCGTCGTATCCACACCCGTGGCTGATGCCGGATTTTTGGCAGTTCCCAACGGTCTCGATGGGCCTCGGCCCGTTGCAGGCGATCTATCAGGCGCGGTTCATGCGCTACCTCGAGGACCGTGGCCTGCGCGAGGCCAAAGGCGCGAAGGTTTGGGCGTTCCTCGGCGACGGTGAGTGCGACGAACCGGAAACGCTCGGCGCCATCTCGCTCGCGTCGCGCGAGAAGCTCGACAACCTGATCTTTGTCATCAACTGCAACCTCCAACGCCTTGACGGCCCGGTGCGCGGCAACGGGAAGATCATCCAGGAACTGGAGGCGGACTTCCGCGGCTCCGGCTGGAACACCATCAAGTGCATCTGGGGCGGCGACTGGGACCCGCTCTTCGCCAAGGACCGCGACGGCCTGCTGGTGCAGCGTTGCGGCGAAGTGGTGGACGGCGAGTATCAGAAATACTCCGTCGAGGGCGGCGCTTACATCCGCAAGCATTTCTACGGCGCGGACGAGCGCCTGCTGAAGATGGTGGAGCACATGTCCGACGACGACCTTTGGCACATGCGGCTCGGTGGCCACGACGCGGCCAAGGTTTACGCCGCCTACAAGAACGCCGTTGAGACGCAAGGCGCGCCGACGTGCATCCTCGCGCGCACGATCAAGGGCTACGGTCTCGGCGAGGCCGGCGAGGGCCGCAACATCACGCACCAGCAGAAGAAGCTCAACGACGAGGAACTGCTGAAGTTCCGCAACCGCTTTGCGATTCCGATCTCGGACGACCAAGTGGCGAAGGCGCCGTTTTACAAGCCCGCGCCCGACAGCGCCGAGATGCAATACCTGCTCGACCGCCGCCGCGCGCTGGGTGGTTTTGTGCCGCAGCGGCGGACGATCACGTGCAACTTCGAGCCGCCGAAGGAGAAGTTGCTGGAGGAGTTCGTCAAGGGCACTGGCGAGCGCGCGGCCTCCACGACGATGGCGTTCGTGCGGCTGCTCAGCAAGCTGCTCAAGGACAAGGAACTCGGCCGCCACATCGTGCCGATCGTGCCGGACGAGGCGCGCACGTTCGGCATGGACGCGCTCTTCCGCGAGTGCGGCATCTACTCGCACGTCGGCCAGCTTTACGAGCCGGTGGACGCGGCGAGTTTCCTCTACTACAAGGAGGCGCAGGACGGCCAGATCATCGAGGAAGGCATCACCGAGGCCGGCTCGCTCTGCTCGTTCGTCGCGGCGGGCACGGCTTACTCGACCTACCGGGTGCCGGCGATTCCGTTCTTCATCTTCTACTCGATGTTCGGCATGCAGCGCGTCGGCGACCTGGTCTGGCTTGCGGGCGACATGCGCTGCCGCGGCTTCCTGATCGGCGGCACCGCCGGTCGCACAACGCTCGCGGGCGAGGGCCTGCAACACCAGGACGGCCACAGCCATTTGCTGGCCGAGCCGGTGCCGAACCTGCTCGCCTACGACCCCGCCTACAACTACGAGATCGCCGTGATCGTCCAGGACGGCATCCGGCGAATGTATAAGAACAACGAGAACGTCTTCTACTACATCACCGTCGGCAACGAAGCTTACGCGCACCCGCCGATGCCGGCCGGCGCGGCTGACGGCATCCTGCGCGGTGCGTATCGCTTGCGCGAAGCCGGAAGCGTGTCGAAGGGCAAGCCAAAGCTGCACCTGCTCGGCAGCGGCTCGATTCTCAACGAAGTCGTCAAGGCGCAGAAAACGCTCGCCGAACAATACGGCGTCGCCGCCGACGTCTGGTCGGTCACGAGCTACAAGCAACTCCACCGCGACGCACTGGAGTGCGAGCGCTGGAACCTACTTCATCCGCAGGAGACGCCACGCGTGCCTTACGTCACCAGTATGTTCGGTGACGGCCCGCACGTGTTCGTCGCTGCGTCCGACTACGTGAAGATGCTGCCCGATTCCATCGCGCGCTGGCTGCCGGGGCCGCTCGTAGCGCTCGGCACCGATGGCTTCGGCCGCAGCGAAGACCGCGCCGCACTGCGCGATTTCTTCGAGGTGGACACGCGCTACGTGACGCTGGCGGCGCTGCACGCGCTGGCCCGCGACGGCCACATCAGACGCGACGTGGCGCAGAAAGCGGTCAAAGAACTGGGCATCAATCCCGACAAACCAAGTCCCGTCACCGTTTGATCCGAGGAACCGATATGGCAACTGCATTCAAACTTCCCGAACTGGGCGAAGGCATCAAATCCGCCGACGTGGTGTCGGTGCTGGTGAAGCCCGGCGATGTCATCAAGAAGGACCAGGGCGTCATCGAGATCGAGAGCGAGAAGGCCAGCGCCGAAGTGCCCTCGTCCATCGCCGGTAAGATCGTCGAGGTCCGCGTCAAGGAAGGCGACAAGATCAAGCCCGGCCAGGTAATCATCACCGTTGAGGAAGGCATCACCGCCGCCGCTGCCGCGCCAGCCAAATCAGCTGAACCAAAGAAACAGGCGCCCGCAGCCGCCGTGCCGGAACCGCCGAAGGCCGCGCCAGCGACCGCCGCCGCGTCCGGCAAAGAGCCGGTGTTCGCCTCGCCGTCCGTGCGACAGTTCGCCCGCGAGATCGGCGTGGACATCCGCACCGTGCCAGGTGGCGGCCCCGCTGGACGTATCTCGATGGACGATGTGAAAAATCATGCGCGCAACCTCGCCGCCGGCCAGGTCGCCGTGCCTGCGCCCTCCATCGCGCGTCCCGCCGCGGCGCCGTTGCCGGACTTCGCGAAGGTCGGCGAGATCACGCGCGAGCCGATGAACGCGGTCCGCCGCGCCACCGCCGCGCACATGGAGCGGTGCTGGGCGGAGATTCCGCACGTCACGATCTTCGACCGCGCCGACATCACCGCCGCCGAAGAGTTGCGCAAGCAATACAAGACGAAGGCCAAAGCCGGCGGCGGTAAGCTCACCATTACCGCCATCCTGCTGAAGGTCGCCGCCGCCGCGCTGAAGACCTTCCCGCGCGTCAACGCCAGCGTGGACATGGCGAAGCAGGAAACAATTCTCAAACGCTACTACCACATCGGTTGCGCCGTGGACACGCCACGCGGTCTCGTGGTGCCTGTTATCCGCGACGCCGACAAGAAGAGCATCCTCCAGATCGCCGCCGAACTGGCGCAACTCAGCGAGAAAGCCCGCGCCGGCAAGCTCGGCCTCAACGACATGCAAGGCGGCACATTCACCATCACCAACCTTGGCGGACTCGGCACGACGTATTTCACGCCGATCGTCAACGCGCCGGAGGTGGCGATCCTCGGAGTCGGCCGTGCGGCGATGGAGTCTTCTTACGCGGAGGGCTTCTGCCGGCCGCGGCTGACGCTGCCGCTGTCGCTGTCGTTCGACCACCGCGTCGTGGACGGCGCGGACGGAGCACGGTTCCTGCACTGGATCGTGGACGCGATGGAGAAACCTTTGCTGCTGGCGATGGAAGGCTAGACAATGAGTGACATGTCAGACAAACGAGTCGTGGTGCTCGGTGCGGGGCCGGGCGGTTATCCGGCCGCGTTTCATGCGGCGGAATACGGGATGCAAGTGACGCTGGTGGACCCGGCGATCTCGCCCGGCGGCGTCTGCCTCTACCGCGGCTGCATCCCGTCGAAGACGCTGCTGCACATCGCTCGCGTGCTGTTCGAGTCGCGCGAAGTCGCCGAGTGGGGCGTGACGTTCGCCGAGCCGCAGATTGACCTCGACAAGCTCCGCGCGTGGAAAGATCGCGTCGTGAGCCGGCTCACCGGCGGCCTCGGCTCGCAGTCGAGGCGGCGGCAGGTGAATTCGATCCAGGGCCGCGGACGATTCCTGAACGCGCGGACGATCGTCGTCGAGAAACCGGACGGCTCACAGGAACAGGTCGAGTTTGACCATGCCATCGTCGCGACCGGATCGCAGCCGGCCGTCGTGCCGGGATTTCCCGTCGGCTCGCCGCGCGTGATGGATTCCACCGGCGCGCTCTTGCTGAGCGATATTCCGAAAACGCTGCTGGTGGTTGGCGGCGGTTATATCGGCTTGGAACTGGGCACCGTCTATGCTGCGCTCGGCAGCAAAGTCACCGTCGTTGAGATGGCGAAGAGCCTGCTCGCCGGCGTGGACCGCGACCTAGCCGAACCGCTGGAGCGGCGGCTCAAAGAAGTTTTTGAAGAAATCCTGATCGAGACGCGCGTCGCACAGATGGAAGTCAAGGACGACGCCGTGCATGTGAAGCTGATCGGCCTCGACCTGCCCAACCCGGAGCGCGTTTTTGACAAGGTGCTCGTTGCCATCGGCCGCAAGCCGAACTCAAAGGACCTCGGCCTCGAAAACACCGGCGTGAAGGTGAACGCGAAAGGTTTCATCGAAATCGACCCGCAACGCCGCACCGCTGAGCCCACTATCTTCGCCATTGGCGACGTCGCTGGTGAGCCGATGCTCGCGCACAAAGCCACGCACGAGGCGCGCGTGGCGGTGGACGCGATTGCCGGCAAACCGACCGTCTTCGAGCCACAGGCGATCCCAGCTGTCGTGTTCACTGATCCGGAAATCGCCTGGACCGGCCTGACGGAAACGCAGGCGCTCAACCAGAACGTCTCACACGTTGTCGCGCGGTTCCCGTGGATCGCCTCCGGACGTGCCACGACGCTCGGCCGCAACGAGGGCCTCACCAAACTCGTCCTCGACCCGCGCACCGAGCGCATCCTCGGCGTCGGCATCGTTGGAGTCGGCGCAGGCGAAATGATCGCCGAGGGCACGCTCGCATTGGAAATGGGCGCGCGAGCCGGCGACCTGAAGGCGACGATCCACGCGCATCCGACGATGTCCGAGACGGTGATGGAAGCTGCCGAAGTTTTCCACGGCAAGAGCGCCCACATTTACACGCCGAAGCAGGACAGGCGGTAAAACCATCAGACAGTGTCTGCCATCCGGGCGCGGCACAGGGCGAACAGTTCCCCGTTGGTCACCCGTGTGAGTTGCTTCTGGCCCGCGGCGTATTCCAGAACTCTCGCCAGCTTGTCCCAATCGCGCTGCTGGTCAATTTCCCAAGTGTGGAAATACAGGTGGGCCACGCCACCGTGACGCTCGACAGTGGCGACGGCGCGCTGGAAATGTCTTTCCCAATCCCGTTCACCCTTATGCACGCGGAAGAAATCCACCACTCCCTTGAAGTTCCCCTCCAGCAAAGCGTGACGGATTTGGATCAAGGCGGAATGGTTGTGGGTGTGCGTGCTCACGCCACAGCGATAAGGATCACGCGGCATTTCGCTGCGATTGAAGAAACATGTCCTGGCCCCGATGAATCCCGCCTCTTTCACCCATTCCACGATACGTGCCGTAAACTTGCCTTGAGGATAGCAGAAAGCGTGAGCCGGCAAGCCTGTCACATCCTCAAGCCAGTGTTTGCCGTCGAGAATGTCGGCGCGAGCCTCTGCGTCCGACTTCAATGTGAGCGAAAGGTGACTGTAAGTATGGCCGCCGATTTCAAAACGCCGGGAAAGCTCCCGAACCTGTTCCTTCGTCATGACCTCGTATTCGGGATTGGTGGCGGGGATGTAGAATGTCGCCTTTAGACCGTGTCGGTCCAAGAGTTCGGCCGCCTTCAAATCGAGAGGGCAACCGTCATCCACGCTGATGGTAAGATAGGCGGGCTTTTGCATCGCGAGGTCAGGCTGTGTTCATTGTGACACGGGCTGCCGGGCTTGCCAGTGTATAAAGCGAGTAGCGGAACGGCTTCTGAAAATAATGGCCCGCCAGCAGCCGTCGCAGCCGGTAATGAAGAACAATCAGCGGCCAGGCGCACCGCGCCCAGGCGGGAGCGGCAGCGACAAGCCCGGCCCGCTCTTGTTTTGTGCGGGGGCCTTGCCCGAAATTCTGTCCCGTCTCGGTGAACACAGAGGTGAATTGGCCGAGCAACTTCATCGGCACTCGCTGCTCGATGAGTTTGAGCATCCAGACCACGTCGCCAAGCGATCGGAGTCTCGCGTCAAAAAACAAACCGCGTTTCTCAATCAACGACCGGCGAAAAAAAATCCCGCAACTGCTGACCGAGAGGTTGTCGCTGACCCATGTGTGGTATCGGCGCGGCACGCTGGCCTGACGCGACCGGAGATAACCGCCGTCGCGGTCAACCACCACCACGTCGCCAAGAACAACCTCCGTTTCCGGATGTTGCTGAAAGCAGTTCTCCACCGCCACCAACGCGCCGGGCAAATACTGCTCGTCGGCGTTCAGGTAAGCCAGGATCTCGCCCCTGGCCCGGCGCAAGCCCCGGTTGATGGCGTCATACATGCCAGCGTCCTTCTCAATGAACGCCTTCACGCGCGGATCAAGCGGCAACCAGTCCTGCGCGCCGTCGTCAGAACAAGAATCCTGCACGATGTGCTCCACCTCCACGCCCTGGTCGGCCACCGAAGCGATGCACAACTTCAGCCAGTCGGAGCTACGGAAGCTTGGAGTGATGATCGAGAACTGCATCGGCTATGGTTGCTTGAACAAACCAAACTCCGAGATCGCCGGACAGACCGGCGACTTGGTGATGCGCAGGCGCAGCTTGGCGGTCGTCACCGGCGCGAAGCGGAGCAGGCGTTCCGGACCAACGCTCGTGGCCTTGACGAACTCCTGCCATGCGCCGTCCTTCCACTGGTCGAGCGCGAACTCCTCGATGCGCTGGCCGAGTTGGATCTCCTCGGCGATCTTCGCCACATCGAACGTCACGGGCTTCTTCCACTCCAGCGTCAGCTCTGGCGTCGTCACGTTGTCGTCGGTGCTCCAATAGGTCGCCGCCTTGCCGTCCACCAACTTGGCCGGCCCGAACGCCTTGTCGTTGCCGCGGACGTTGCTCGCCGTCAGCTTCGCGCTGCGCGCGAGGTCTTTGGCGAAGGTTTTGTCGAGAATACGCCGCATCTCGCGCAGCGATCTCACGTCGTTTTCGTGGATGATGCCGCGCCGGTCCGGCGGAAGGTTGAGGATGAGGTTCGCGCCACGGCCGACCGACTCGAAGTAAATCTTCACGAGTTGCTCCGGCGTCTTCACCTTCGCGTCTTCCTTCTCGTGGTAGAACCAGCCGGGCCGGATGGAGACATCCACCTCCGCCGGCAGCCAATCCTTGCCGTCGCGCTGGCCGACGTTGAGCAGCTTCGGGTCGGCATGGCCCGGCAGCAACCCCTCGCGCGTCATCGCCGCCCAGCAGGTCTCGCCAGCGAAGCCACGCTCGTTGCCAACCCAGCGCACGTCCGGGCCGCCGTCGCTGAACATGCAGGCGAATGGCTGCAACTCACGCACGATCCTCCAGGTGTTGTCCCAATCGTAGTAGGTGCGGTTGTCTATCTTGCGCTTCTCCCGCGCGCCGCCGTAGTAGCCGTCGCCGCCGTTGGCGCCGTCGAACCACATCTCGAAGACCTCGCCATAGTTGGTCAGCAGCTCGCGGAGTTGGTTGCGGTAGTAGGTGATGTAGGCAGGCGTGGCGTAGTCCTTGTGGTTACGGTCCCACGGCGAGAGATAGACGCCGAACTTCAGACCGTGGCGCCGGCACGCCGCGGAAATCTCCTTCACCATGTCGCCCTTGCCGTCGCGCCACGGGCTTTTCTTCACGGAGTGCTCCGTGAACGCCGACGGCCAGAGGCAGAAGCCGTCGTGATGTTTGCAGGTGAGCACCAAACCACGCATGCCGGCTTCTTTCGCGGTTCGCGCGATCTGGTTGGCATCGAACGCGGTCGGGGCGAAAACGGTTTCGGGTTCGTCGCCATAGCCCCACTCTTTGTCGGTGAAGGTGTTCACCGTGAAGTGGATGAAACAGTAGAACTGCGACTGGTGCCAACGGAGCTGCCGCTCACTGGGCACGGGGCCGAAGGGTTTGGGAGGTTCCGCAGCGGTGGCGGTGGCCAGAAGGACGAACATCGTCAGTGTGGAGGCGAATGTCTTCATGCCGCGATGTTAGCCGCAGGGCGAAACCGCCGCCAGCGCAAGTTTTCGCCGTCCGGCTACTCGGCGCGCTTACGGTAATACACCTTCCGCAAGGCTCCCTCCGTCTGAAACGCCCCTTCGTAAAGCTCCAGCAGGTCGTCCATCTTCATGAACATCCATGGATGCGTCGCCATCGTTCCGTTCTTGGTGAAGAGGATGTTATCGGCAATGTAAACGGCCGAATGCACCACATCGTTCTTGGAATCTATCAGCAGCAGGACGTCACCCAGCCGTTCGCCTGTTGAAATGGCATAATACTCTTTGCCAAAAGTCTCGCAGGCAAAGACGGAATCCCCGTAGCGGTCATCCGGTTTCGCCTTGAAAAAGTTCAGGCTTGTCCAATGGCAGTCCCGGCGCGTTTCAATGATGGAACCGCTTCCGTAGGGGAACGTATAAACATGCTTGCGGACAAACCGGGGCAGCAAGTGAGCGATATCCACCGACGCGCCGCCCGGCGTGCGACGCAGCGATTCGAGCAGCGGATCAATGTCCTTGGCGCGTCCGCCAATGCCCCAGTAACGAACCAGCGCGTCCACATCGCTGTTGGCGTCAATCTCCAGATTCACCAGCAGGGTGTTCTTGCGCCCGATCGTCTTGATGAGACGGATCTTGTCAGCCATGTTGGTCAGCCGCGGCAACAAGACATCGCTGTCTGCAAACAAGAGGATGTTCCGGAGCGGGTAGATCATGCGCTTGATGTCCGCGATGATGTCCGCCGGCAACCCGCAGTCCTCGAAACGCTCATCCAGATACTCCCGCCGCATCGTGGCGACGAATTGTTGCGCCGGGTTCTCTGGAAACGCCGCCAGCACGTGATAAAGCCGCTGTCTTGTCACCGGTGCCATCGCCAGCACGAATTCCGGCGAGGGCTTGATTTCCGGCGTCCCCGTTGCCGGATTCACGCTCGTCCGATCAATCAAGAAAGAGACTTGCTCCTGGTTGAAACCCACGGCGGCAAACAAACCCCGCAACCTCTCCATCGTGTAACCGACAAAGCACCAGCGCGGCCCTTCAGCATCCGGCTGGATAAAGATCGCTTCCGCCGGCGCTTCGATGGCAATCCGGGTGCATCGGAGCCTGCCCCACGGTCCCGGCGCCGCATACGTCACGCGGCCACCACTCGCAACCTGGACTGAAGCTCTGGAAGCCTGAGTTCGCACAAACAAATCCCTGGCCAACCACACGGCAGCCAACAACACCCAAGGGGCGATCATCGCCAGCAACAGCACAACGAAAACGCGGCGCGTCAGGTGCAAATGCACCATCGGTCGCGCCGGCGTGTGCACCGTTGTCATTTCACTCGACGATTTATTATTGGTCTGCATCTCTGCCAAAACTGATGTCGCGACGATCTAAAACGACCACACCGTCGGTTGCAACGGATAACCGGCAATCCGCAGTCTTTTGCGGGTTGTCCAGTTCCCCATCCCCACTCATCCGCTATATTGGAAACCGCGAGCAGGCAAGAGTCAATTGACGCCTCGTGAACACCGGGAGGGAAACGCTGATAAAACAAAACCCTGCCGAGTAATCCGGCGTTCTGGCAGCGTTCCGGATGGCATAGGAACGAGTCGGGTTGTTCCGAAGGTCCCGGCAATGGTCAAAAACCATCAATGTGAGGCTTCCGAGGCGTCCCGACTTGTCAGTGAGTCACCGCCGCGCGTTGTTACCGGGTCTTATCGGGTTGTCGGGGCACTCCATAGCTCTGGACACCGCGAAACCGCCGCCAGCGCAAGTTTTCGCCGCCCGGCTACTCGGCGCGCTTGCGATAATACAACACCTGTAGCGGCCCCTGCGCCTGAAGCGCTCCCTCGTAAAGTTCCAGCAGATCCTCCATCTTCATATACATCCATGGATGTGCCGCCAGCGCTCCGTTCTTGGTGAAGACGATCTTCTCAGCTATGTAAACGGCCGAATGCACTATCTCGCCCTTTGGATTGATCAGTAGCATCAGGTCACCCAAACGCTCGCCTGTTGAAATGGCATAATACTCGTCGCGAATGGTGTCGCTGGCAAAGGCGGGGTCGCCATAGCGGTCATCCGGCTTCATCTTGAAGAAGTTCAGGCTTGACCAGTGACAATCCCGGCGCAGTTCAACTGGCGCACTGCTCGTGTAAGGGAACGTGTAGATGCGCTCACGGACAAAGCGGGGCAGCAGGTGGGAGATATCCACCGATGCGCCGCCCGGCGTGCGTTTCAGTGATTCAAGCAGCGGACCAATATCCTTGGTGCGCCCTCCAACACCCCAGTAGCCAACCAGCGCGTCCACATCGCTGTGATCATCAATCTCCAGGTTCACCAGCAGTGTGTTCTTGCGTGCGAGCGTTTTGAGAAGGTGGATCTTGTCAACCATGTTGGTTAGCCGTGGCAACAGGATACCGGCGTCTGCAAACATCAGGAAGTTCTCATGCGGATACATCATGCGCTTGATGTCCGCGATGATTGCAGGCGACAGTTCGCTGTCCTCGAAACGCTCGTCCACATACTCTGGTCGCAGCGTGGCGAGAAACCTCTGCGCCGGGTTCTCCGGAAACGCCGCCAACGCGCGATAAAGCTGCCGCCTTGTCTCCGTTGGCATCTCCATCACAAACTCCGGCGGCGGGCTTGTCACCGGCGTTCCCGTCGCCGGATCCACGCTCGTCCGATCAATCAAAAAAGAAACCTGCTCCGGCTTGAAGCCCACCGCAGTGAACAGTTCGCGCACCTTGTCCAAGGTGAAACCCACAAACCACCAGCGCGGCGGCGTCTCGTCTTCCGGCTTGACGAATATCGCCTCCGCGGGCGGCTCGATGGCGATCCGGGTGCATCGGAGCCTGCCCCACGGTCCCGGCGCCGCATACGTCACGCGGCCGCTACTCGCGGCTTGGACTGAAGCTTTGGAAGTCTGGGTTCGCAGAAACAAATCCCTGGCCAACCACACGGCAGCCAACAACACCCACGGGGCGATCAGTGCCAACAACAGCACGATGAAAACGCGGCGCGTCAGATGCAAATGCACCATAGGGCGCGCCGGCGTGTGCACCGTTGTCATTTCACTCGACGATTTATTATTGGTCTGCATCTCTGCCAAAACTGATGTCGCGGTTATCTAAAGCAACTGCGCCGCCGGTTGCAACAAACAACTGATGCTCGGCAAGCTCACACGGGGCTGTTCAGTGCCCCCCCCCTCTCCCGCATCATCCATCTATGGGAAACCACAAGCGGGCGGAGCCAATCGCTGGAACCAAACAAGTAGCGTGATCCGAAGCGGCGGGGGAGCATTGCAGCGCGTTCCAGAGTTTGCAGCAGCGGCTACTTCGTCTGGCTGAGCAAGTAGCGCACAACATCCACGGCGGAGTAGGAATCGCAGCCCGGCTTGAGGAGTCGCGTGAGTTGCACAATCTCGTCGCCGGTGGTCAACAACTCCAGTTCGGTCTCTTCTCCGGAGATGACTTGTCCGAGACCAGCAGTGGCCACCAAGCCGTTGCAGATGCACTTGCGGCCCTCCGTGTCCTTGATCTTTCCACCTTTCCGCACGTAATCCTCCACCGGCTCGGCAGGGCAGCGGTATCCCACGGTCCCGTCCGGCCTGCGGTAGGCATGCCGGAGATAGCCCAAATCGCAAATGCGTTCCCGTGCCGCGTAGCGCGCCGCGTCCGAGACCGTGCTCTCCATCTGCAGCACTTTGAACGGAAACCCCGTCGGCGAAGCGACCGGATCGGTGAAAACGCGGACGTTGCCGGCGAGACACTGTTGGACCACTTTCTTCTTGAGTTCGGGGCAGATGCCGGACTCGTCGCAAAAGGCGAAAGCGGTTCCCACCTGAATACCTGCTGCGCCTGCCTGCAACGCCTCGGCGAGTTTCTCCGGCTTCGCATACGAACCGGCCAGCCAGAACGGCAGGCCGAGCGCGCGGATCTTTTGGAGGTCGGGCACGTCGCGCAGGCCATAGACGGGTTCGCCGGTGGGACTGAGCTGCAGCGGCCCGCGAGGGGGGGCATTGTGGCCGCCGGCGGATTCGCCTTCGACGATGAAACCGTTGACACGGCCGCTGGATTTCTTGGCCAGCGACATCGCCAGCGTGGCTGACGCGACGATGGCGAGGAATTGCGGCCGTTTCAAACGAGGCGCCGTGCCGCCGCAGAACGCTTGCGGATCAAACTTGGAAAGGAATTCCTCGCCGGGCAGCGCGCCTTCGACATCCACCTTCATCTCAGCCGGTTCGCCGTTCGCCAAGCGGTCGAGCGCACCGGGAATGGCCCGCGGTATGCCGGCGCCCATCAGCACGTAATCCACACCGGCCAGCATCGCGCCGAACAGCGAAGGCAACGTGGGGAATTGGATCTTCTCCAAAAAATTGATGCCGACCAAACCACTGTGGCCTTCCTTGGCCAGAAACACTTCCACGAAGTTTCCCACCACCGTCAATTCCATTAGATCAGCGCTAAGCCGGATCTGTGGCATCGAGATGTTCTTGAACGGCGCTGTGGACGATTTCCCGCCGGGAATGAAGAACTCAGCCAGCACGCGCGCAGCAATGTCAGGATACGGAAAGTGCTTCAAGGTATGGCGCATCTGGCCGCTGGGATCGCCCATCTGAAGACGCCGGGCCAAAATGACGGCCGGTGCGGTTCCGGAAACCACACCAAGCTGTCCCAAACGCGAAACGGTCCGCGCCAGTGTCCAGTTGGACACTGCCACGCCCATCCCGCCTTGTATAATCATCGGATGCGACATAGTTGAACCGACTTTGTTCTTTCCCTCTGGAGGAAGAACAGCCGCGAGAAAACCAAAAGCCACCCATCCGGGCGCATCATTCGCGCCCGACGAGAGTCTTTCAGCAACCAACGAGCGCGCGGACTATAGAGTGTCAGCTCGCGCAAGGGAAGCACGTTTGTGAGGCGAAATTCGTGGCGTTCCAGACGGCGGAATCAGAACACCATTTCTTGCTGGAGCCGGCAGCAGCAGGAGAGCTAATCAGGCCTGCGGCGCCTTTGCGCGGGGGGGGTCGCGCGGGACCGAAGGGGAAGGGGCCGGGTTTACTCGCGCAAGCGATTGCGCCTCGCCCTTGATGTTGGGGACGCAACTGTCGCAATAACGGAGGACATAGTAGCGAACTATCTGATGGAAGGCACGGTTCAGTTGCTCGAAGACGTCGAACCACTCCTCCGGCGCCGCCTCGAGGTGCGAATGCACCCAGCGGCGCACGACACTCTCGCCGACCAGAAACACTTCGATGCCCTGACAGAGCGTCAGTTTCCAGACGCTCATCGGACCTAGCCGGCAAAGGGATTGGGAAGCGGGCGGTTGGGCGGGCAGCTTGCCTTCGATGATGCGGATAACATCGCGCAATAACAGCTTCAACGGCTCCTGGGGCACTTCAGCTAGGTTGATGCTCGCCAGCACCGCATCCTCGTTCAGGCGGCGCATCCAGCCAGCGCAAAGCTGTTCTTCGTCGCGGCTCAACAACTCGATCAGTTGTTTCTTGATCGTGCGCACCGCACCATCGTTCTTGCGCTTGACGAGATTTTCTTTTGAATCCATGTGTGTCACAGGGCTGGCTGCGGGCGGCGCTATTTGCGAACGACTCCAGACGGCCAGCTTCCATCTTGGATGGTAGGATAACACGGGTCCGACAGCTACGCCACGCTTGGCTTTCTTTTTGCAGCCATTGCACGAGCCGGCGCAACCGGCGGCGGCGGGCCATCTCGTGCTACTTGACGGCGGGAGCAATTGGTTTCTTCGAAACGATGTCGTCGGGAAGGACGTCCACGAAGATGCCGGGAGCTGTTTCAAAATGAACGGTGCCGTCGTTCTCGACGCGGCCGATCAAACCGCGCAAGGTGCGGCCGTCTTTGACGACGATGACCGTGTCGGGAATAAAAAGGCGCTTGAGTTGGACGTTGCTGATCGTCGTGGTCTGGCCATCCTGAATGCTGGCCACTACCTGCACGTCGGCGCAGCCAGGTCTGACGAACTTTATGATGCGTTGGCCTTGCGGCACGTTGGAGATGATCAACGGGCTGGAATATGCCTGGTTGGGCGGCGCTTGGGTGACGCCGCGCGGGTCGTTGTCCACAAATATCTGCACGCCGGCCGGGATCGTCGTCACTTGGAGGATGCCGAAGAGTTTCGCAAACGGTATCTTCAGTTCCAGATCCGCGCCTTTCTTCAGCGTGACCTTCCTTTCGACGGGGTCGAAGCCGTGTTTCGTAATCCGGATGGCGTATTCGCCTTCGTGGAGCCGGTCGAGGGTGACCGGGGCCTTGCCACGCGCTTCGCTGTTAAGAAACACCTCGCCGCCGGTCGGATCGGTGTCCACCTTGATGCGACCAAATTTCTCCTTGAGCAGGGCGTCGACGGTAAATTCCTTCATGCTCTTGACTTCGGCTTCCTGCTCGAACGGTTCATAACCATCGAGTTCGACGCGGACCCGGTGTTTGCCGGCAAGGACGTTCTGAATGCTCTGTGGCGATTCGCCCACGTAGGAGCCGTCAAGGTAAACCTTGGCCTTCTCAGGCGTGGAAATGATCTTGATGGCGGTGAGCAGTGAGCGCAGCTCCAGCGAAATCAGCTTCGGCTGGCGGTCGCCCTCGTTCTGAATGTTCAGCACGGTTTCCTTGGACTCGTAGCCGTCCTTCTTGATGACGATGCGATGCTGACCGGCGGGCAAATCGGTCATCAGCACCGGCGTCTTGCCGCGGAACACGTTGTCCACGAGCACTTCGGCGTCATTGGGGAACGACTCGGCGAGGATCAATCCGAACAACGGCCGCAATGACATGTCGAACCGCGTGGTCCCCTCCGGCTGCACTTTGACGCTGCCGCGGGTTTCCAGAAAACCATCGCGCGTCGCCACGACCAGATGTTGTCCGGGCGCCACCTTGAGCTTGATGGGCGAGTCGCCCTGGTAAACGCCGTCCAGTTCGATGCGCGCGCCGGACGGCGACGTGCGCAGGTCAAGCAGGCTGCCGGGCTGCTCAAAGCAACCGGTGGCGGCCAGCAACACCACCAACATCAGGGCGCTGAGTCCGCATCGTGCGATGGCAATCGGGTGGTTCATCGGCGTGGCAGATGTGCTTGCACACCAATCAGTTTCCGGTCGGCTTCCTTGTAACGCTCGTCCTCGCGATCAGGGACGCGCGCTAGGATTTCCGACAGGCAGGTTTGCGCCTTGGCCCATTCGCCGAGCTTGATGGCCTGCTCGGCGATGAAGCGCAGGTTGTTGATCCGCTCCTTGAGCATGTCCTTGGCCGTCGCCTCGCTCTGAACCGCCGCCGTGTAGTTGGCCGGCTTCGGTTCTATGATTTCCAGGTCAATCTGGACAAGTTGGAAGGCTTTGATGGCGTTGTAGAGGTTCGCGTCGGCCACGTCGCGTTGATCAAAAAGCTGTTTTCCACGCAGAAGAGCATCGTCCGCTTCCTTGATCAGTTCCTCCCGAGACCGGTTGATTGCCGCGATGCCAAGTTCGTTCTGGGCGAAATCCTCCAACGTTTTCTGCGCGTTGACGAACGCGTCGGGGGCGATAGTGTTCTCAATCTCGACCCGTTTGACGCGCGTGCCCCGGGTTAGTTCGATGACGGCCATTTCTTGCTGGTCGGCTGGAAACCCACCGTATTTGGGTTTTTCCAGTTTGTCGAACCCGCCATTCTCGATCTGGCGGACCAACTCGATGAGGAGGGTCTCCCCCACTTTCTTCTCGCGCTGAACGTGGCGGCGCTGCTTGAGATCGTCCACGTTTAACGTCACCTTGTCGCCGTTGAGCCGCAGCGCAAACCGGAAGATATTGTGTGTGCTTGCCTGGACCTTCTCGTAAAACAGGTCCGCCCGCCGTGTGTCGCCGCCGATGCTTGACACCACCTGCGGCATGGAGCGCTGGACTTCCTTCCAGACGTAGAGCCCGCCGCCGATGGCCACGATCGCGAGAACCGCCGTCAACCCCAACGACATCAAGCGGCGGCCGATGGGAGCGGCGGGTTTCTTCGCGACGCGCTTGGGCTTGCCGCCGAAGGTCAGTTCGACGGGAGCTTCTTGGCCGGCTTCCTCGGCCTCTTCAACTTCCTCCTTCTTCTTTCTCCGGGGCCGCTCTTCTTCCTCTTCTTCCTCGACTTCTTCCACGGTGGGCTTTGTGACGACGGGAAGCTTCTCTGTCGCCGGGCTGCGTTTGGGCGGCTCGCTCTCGCGGGCGGGGCGAGCGGCTTCCTCGATGACTTCGAAGATGGTGCTGCCGATAGCAATCTCGTCGCCGGGCTTGAGAACGCTCTCTTCAATGGATTGGCCGTTGACCTCCGTGCCATTGACCGATTCGAGGTCGCGGATGACCAACTGGCCGTTCTCGTCCATGCGCACGTCGGCGTGCTCGGAGGAAACAAGCTGGTCGTCGGGAATGATGACGTCGCACTGCGGCGCGCGGCCGATGGTCACTGGGTCTTTGCCGACCGAGTATTCCCGACCGCGACGTCTGCCTTGTAGGATGCGAAGTTTCATCCGCTACGTCGTTCTCTTAACTACACTACCAAAAATTCAAGCTGGTCACCCGGTTGCGACTGGCTGCGGGCAATGGCGCCCACCGGCAGTTCCAGCACACCGACCGCGCCTCGCGCGGCGCAGAACAACCGCCACGGAGCTAGCTTCGGCACCATTTTCACTATCACCTGCCGCTTGTCAAAGAATATCACGTCAATCGGCATCCGCATGAAGCACATGTGGATGGCGTTGGCCGGCCGCAGCATCATGCCGTCGAACCCCTCGAATCGCTGAAACATCAAGCCGCGCGTGCGGCTCCAGATGGTCATGGCGGGGCGGGCGCGCTCGGCCAGCGTCGTGCCCCGGGTTGTGTTGCGTAGAATCATCGGCGTCGAGGCGCAGCGGCTCAGAACGCGCTCCGGAACGCCTGCGCGAGGATTGGGCCGAGCAGGAACAGCATCACCGCCGGGAAGATCAGCAGCAGCAGCGGGCCAAGCATTTTCACCGGCGCTTCGTAGGCGAGCTTCTCGGCGCGTTGGAACCGTTTCATGCGCATCTGGTCGGCCATGATCCGCAGGATGGTGCCGAGGCTGACGCCGAGTTCGTCGGCCTGGACGAGCGCGGAGACAACAGAGCTGAGATCGGGCTGGTCCGCCCGCAGTCCCATGTCGCGCAACGCCTGTCGGCGTGTCTTACCAACCTGGATCTCGTGGAACACGCGCAGCAGTTCCTCGCCGAGCGGATCCATCGCGCGCCGCTCGATGATCTTGCGGATGGCGGTCATGAAATCGAGGCCGGCCTCAACCGAAAGCGTCATCAGGTCGAGCACGTAAGGCAGCGCCTTCTGCATGCTGCGGTGCCGGATGTTGCGCGCCTGTTTCAGCCAGCTTGTCGGATAAATCAGGCTGTAGCCGATCATCAGGATCACCCCCACGTTCCAGAAACGCCCGATGCCTGGCAACCCCTCAAACGCCGGCTTGAAACCGAAGCTGATCGGAACGGCCACGATGAACAGCAGGAGCTGGATAGACATGAACTCCTCGGCGCTCAACAACCCTTCATAACCCGCGGAGATCAGCCGCCCGTCGAGCTTGGCGCGGTATTTCTCCAGTTTCTTGTGCCGGAAAACCGGCGCGACGTTGGCCACAAAAGGCAACAGCAGCCGGAACAGCAGCGGCAGCCGCCGCATCTGCTGCCGGCCGTCGGCCAGCCGCACGTATTTCACCTCGCTCGCCGTCATCCCGACATACCACGCCGCGGCAAACGCAAAGACCATCCACATCAGCGGCGCGATGATCTCCTGCGGCGTGATCTGGGTGACGTGCGGCACGATTCGCTCTGGGTCCATTGGCTTGTTATCCTGCTCGTTAAAAAGTTGTGTCTCTGCGTTGTTGCGCTTCCGGATGCCTCTGGCCTAAACTGTGCCGTCAAACAAACCGGAGCGCGTCATGAAACTTCTTCTTCTCATCATCTGCTTCGCTGCAAGCGTCGTCCAAGCCACCGACAAGCCTGTGCTCATCAAGTTCAAAGACAAATCCGAACTGGAGGGCGTCGTCAGCACCAGCATCAGCAACACCCAGGGCTTCACGCTGAAAACCAAATTTGGCGAAACTCATTACAACTGGAGCCAGATTGACATCAACCACCTGCGCCAATCCAACCCTGAACTTTACAAGTTCTACGTCCAACAAAGTCATGGCAACGCGGCCAACGCCAGCACGGTCAAAATCAAACTCCGCGAAGGCCCGGAGATCGAAGGCACCGTTTCCACGTCGCCGACCGACACGCAAGGCTTCACCTTCCGGACCCGATTTGGCAGCCGCCACTACGAGTGGAGCCAGATTGATCTCGACCATCTGAAACAAACCAAGCCGGAACTCTACCAGTTCTATCTCCAGCAGTCCCAGATTGACGACATCAAGAACGACGAACAAATCACCCGGTTTCTCAAGGGCAAGTTCGTCTTTCGCTCCGAGACCAACATCATCCTCAAGAACTACGGCCGCGTCCTTGACCAAGTGGCCGCCGCGATGCGCGTCAAACAGGTGTCCCAGCGCAATCAGCAACTCGCCAACATCGTCAGCAACAACCGGCCGGTGCTGCAGGCCGTGACCCAAAAATGCCAGACATTCTACAGCGCCACGCGCAGCCGCCCGCTCCAGTCGCTGTTGCTCAGTTATCGCAACGCTTTCGACGCCTTGGTGCGCACCGACTACTCGAGCTTCACCTACAACTACAAGTTCGTCCAAGAGGCGCTCGCCGGGATGCAGCAATAGCTGCCCGTGTCAGCCTTCTTTTTTCAAATATCAATGTTCACGATCTTGCGGATGATCAGGTAGCCGACAATTTCAAAACCGAGCGCCAGCACGATGATCATCACGCCCACCGTGGAGAAAAGGAAACCCGTCATCATCGCCGGGCTGATGAAATACATCGCCGAGGCCAGCAACAGCGGCATCAACCCGACGATCACCGCCTGCAACCGGCCTTGGGCCGTCAGCGAGCGAATCTTGCCCTCCACCCGCATCCGTTCCCGGATGACGGTGGCGAGTTGATCGAACACCTCCGTCAGGTTGCCGCCGGTCTGGCGCGAAATCTCGATGGCGGTGATCATCAGGTCGAGATCCTGGCTGCCGACGCGCTTGCTGAGGCTCTCCATCGCCTCTTCGAACTTCACGCCGAGCCGGTGCTGGTGCAGGAACAGGCCGAACTCCTCGCTGATCGGCCGGCGGTTTTCCTTCACCACCATGTCGAAGGCCTGGAGCACGCTGAAGCCGGCGCGCAGCGAGTTGCTCATCGTCTGCATCGCCTCCACCAGTTGCTCGTTGAACAACTCCAGCCGCTTTTGCCGCATCCGCCGGATCACCCAGCGCGGAATCATGAAACCAACCGCGCCGAAGATCAGCGCAAACGTCGCCGAGCCGACGAGGTGCAGCGTGTCCTCGAAGCTGCCCACCAGCGCGAACATGATCAGCGCAAACGATACGCCGGTGATCTGCGCCAGTGTCACCACTTGTTGCACGTTGAGCGACAGGAACATGTCGTCCAGATGCCGGCCGGTTTCCTCGACGTAAACCTCGCGATACGTCTTCGACATCTCGGTCATCCATTCGCCGAGCGCGTAAACGATGCCGGCCGCCGCCAGAAAATACAGCAACGGCACCAGGTAACTGACGCTGAGGTCGTAGAAACTCATGGCATCGGCTCAGCCTGTTGGGTGAAGACGCTGCGATCCAGTTGCAGGCCGCGGATCCGCACTTCGTCTATGAACGTCGGCACCGAGCCGGTGGCAGTGAAGTAACCGAGCACCTTGCCCTTCGGATCCAGCCCGGTTTGTTTGAAGATGAACATGTCCTGCATCACGATCACGTCCTTCTCCATGCCGGTGACCTCGGAGATTTTTGTGACGCGCCGCGTGCCGTCGCTGAGCCGGTCGGTGTGGCAGATGATGTCCACGGCGGCGGCAATCTGCTCGCGAATGGCGCGGCTGGGCAGGTCCATGCCGGCCATCAACACCATCGTCTCCATGCGGCTGATGGTGTCGCGCGGCGAGTTGGAGTGGACGGTCGTGAGCGAGCCGTCGTGGCCGGTGTTCATCGCCTGCAACATGTCGAGCGATTCGCCGCCGCGGCACTCACCAACGACGATGCGGTCCGGCCTCATGCGCAAGGCGTTGCGGACGAGGTCTCGGATGGTGACGGCACCGCGGCCTTCGATGTTTGCCGGGCGCGCCTCCAGGCTGACAACGTGCGGCTGGTTCAGCCGCAACTCAGCGGTGTCCTCGATGGTGACGATGCGCTCGTCCTTCGGCAGGTAGTTGGAAAGCACGTTCAGCAGCGTGGTCTTGCCGGAGCCGGTGCCGCCGGAGATGATGATGTTCTTGCGCAGCAACACACAGATGCGCATGAAGTCGGCGACTTGATCGGTCATCGTGCCAAACCGGACCAAATCCGCCACGGTGAACGGCGTCTTGGCGAACTTGCGGATGGTGATGGTCGGGCCTTTGAGCGAGAGCGGCGCGATGATGGCGTTGACGCGGCTGCCGTCGGCCAGGCGCGCGTCCACGTAGGGCGAGCTTTCATCAATGCGCTTGCCGATCGGCGCGACGATGCGTTCGATGATCGCCAGCACCTGCGCGTCGTCCACAAACGTGCGCTCGGTCAGTTGGATCTTGCCGCGACGCTCCACGTAAATCTTGTCGGGGCCGTTGACCATGATTTCGGTGATATCGTTGTCATCCAGCAGGTCATCCAGCGGGCCAAGGCCGATGGCTTCCTGGATGATCTCGCGCGTAATCTGGGCCGGCGGGATCGAGGCCGGAAGCTGGTCCTTAATCTCGTTGACGATGGACGCGACGGTGGCGCGGACTTTCTCCTGTAACGATTTCGTCGCGGCTGTGTTGGTGCCCACAAGCCGTTTCAGGTCGAGCCGCTTGAGCAGCTCGGTGTGAATCTGCGCCTTGAACTTCCGCATCAGAGCGCGCGCCGGATCGCCGGGAGCCGCCGGCGGCTCTTCCTGACGCGGCGGAGGTGGTTTGGACGAAGAAACGGGTTCTTCAACGGGCTGCGCGGACGCGGCTTCGTCCTTCGGGTAGTCCAGCCAGATGACGCACGCCCCGATGATGACGCGCTGGCCGACGTGGATGCGGACGCGGCGCTTGATGCGAACGCCTTCCACGAAAGTGCCGTTGGTGCTGCCAAGGTCCTCGATCTGGATGTTGTCCGGATTGTAAAGGAGCCGGGCATGCTGGCGGGAGATGCCGCTGTTGCTGACGCAGATGGCGCAGGCCGGATCGCTGCCAATGGAATACTCGGCCGGATGCAGGCGCTGGCGAATCCTGCGTTTCTGGCCGTCCTCGGTCACTTCCACGACGAGGTCGAGTTGGTCGGTGGTCTTCGGCATGTCAGGCGATCGCTCGGAATGATGTTGCGGTTTCAGCGGCCCAGCGTCGACAACGGCGTTGTCCTTGGCACCGCCGTCGCTGGCACGGGCGATGACGGCGACAGCAACTGCGGGTGCAGCCGTTGCTGGCGGATCCGGTTCAGTTCGTTGAAGTTCTTCTCCAGTTTCACAAAGTCCACGTTCTCCAATTGCTGCTCGACGGAGACATCCTCGCGGTTGCGCAACGCGAGCGAGAGGCGGCCTTTCTGGTGCGCAAAAACCAGCATCTCCGCCTCGCGCGGCGTCACGCCCACCGTCACGGAGGAATACTGGCTGCCGAACCGGTCGGCGCTTCCTTGCATCTCCGACGGACGCCGGCTCATGACCTGACCCGTGGCCAGCACGGTCACGTCCTGCAGGATGGTGAGCGTGACAGTGTCGGAAAGCTGCTGGCCGGCGGCCGGCGTGCCGCCTTTGGTGGCGCCGGGGAATGTAAAGGTGCCGATGATGTCCACGTGATCGTTCGGTTTCACGTGGCCACTGACGGCGGCGGTGCTGTCCACCGGAATGGCCACGGCGCGCTCGCCGAGCTTGATCATGCCCGACATGCCGCCGACACCACCGTAGGGCATGTCCACGTCGCTCCAGAGGATTGGCTGGCCGTCATTGAGAAACACGCGCGTTTTCTTGCCAATCAGTTCGGTATAGTCATCGGGCAGAACGGCGCGTCCGGTGATTGACTGGGCAAAGACGTTCGCAATGCCGATGTCGTTCTTGGCGAGAACGGTGCCGACCGGAACGTTGCGTCCGGCAGCTATCACGCGGACCCGCGCGAACTGGGCCTCGAACTTGGTTTTGAAGTTCTCAAAGTTTTGCTTTGAGAGGACGAAGGCGGCGATACCAGCCAACAACGCAGCGAGGAGGATGATTTTCTGTTTCATAGCGAAGAGCGGCGAATCAATAACGTGACAGTCAGTTCTCCGGTTCTCTCATCGGTCTGGGCGCTCACCGTGCAGTTCAACGCGCCGCGGCGATACATCACCGGCGCGCTGCGCCCGCCGTCGCGGCCGCCCATCGGCTCCCAACCGTTGGAGGGCAGGCTTTGCGCGTAAAACTGGCGCGCGTTCTCCGGCATGCCGGCAGCCCGATAAACCGCCACCGTCGTCTTGGTTTTCTGGTCTTCCATGTGATAGACCAGCCGCCCGCCGGGATACGGCGGAACATTTGGCAACGTGATGTCGGGTGCCTGGCCGCCCGCAGTGGTGGCATTGAAACGGGCGACGTCCTCCCACCTCTGCCGCACGGCGAAGATCATCGCCTTGCCGGGGCCGGCCGGCGAGACAACCATGCGCGTCAGCTCGTCTTTCGTGGTCAGAATGCCCATCGCGCCGTCGTCGCTGCCGGGAATGGCAGCGTTGAGCTGCCGCGCGCGCAGACCGCTCTCCAGCCGGTTGGCGACCACGCCCGGCGACAGGTCGCCGCCGTAGATTTCCAGCACCGCGTCGCTGCCGTTGATTTTGTATTCGGTGCGATACACCTGTTTCAGTCCGATGGCTTCGGAAACCTCCGCCAATGGCGCGGCCTCGCCGCTGAGGAAAACGCGTGCGTTGGCATCGGCCGCCAGCATGGCGGCTGCGAGCGCGGCGGGAAAGCAAATTTTTTGGCGAAGGCGGCTGAAGTTCCTGCGTGAGCCTGTAGCGGCGGTCTCCGACCGCCGAAATCCTCTATCATCAACCGCCGGCGGTCGGAGACCGCCGCTACAGTTGCCGGTATTGCAGAAAGCTCGATTCACTGCACGTTGGTGATCGGCGGCAGGAAGACCTGACTTTGCAGGTTGATCGAATCGCGTCCGTAAACAAGGGACTGCAACGCGCTGCCAAACTCCACAACGCCGTTGCCGTCCTGACGGTCAATCCGGCCGAGCGCGAAGCGGTGCGTGCTCTGGCCGATCAGCCAGCCGCTGGTGGTTGTCTGGTTGTTGAACGCCCGCGAGAAGACCGGCTGGATTTGGAGATAGGGCGCGGTGTAGTTTAGGTAATCAATATAGGTGCCGCCCGCGACGGACTCGTTCAAGGTCTGCCGGGCAGTGGCATAGAACGCCGATGCATCGCCCGACACCGCTACGTCCTGGAAGGTGTAGTTCATGTTGTCCAACCCCAACTCCCGCATCCGCTGAGTCTGGCCGGAATTGTTGACCCAGGTTTGGAGGACCTGCTGCGGCGCCGAAGCCTGCGCCAAGGTGACGGAGCTGTCGGAAATGGCCTGCCCCCAAGCCGTGCCCGCGGCTTCGGTCATCGAAGTGAGCCAGTGGTAGCCGCCTTCGCCAAACGTGATGATCCCCACGAGAATCACGATCATGGCAATGATTCCCACGAGCAACTCCAGCATCGCCTGGCCTGTTTGCAGTTGTCGTTTCATGTTGTCCCGTCAATGCACGATGATTCCGCCCTGGTTGCCGCCGCCGCCCGGACAAGGATTGGCGTTGGTATTGCTGGCCCACCAGTTGATGCCGATCTGCCGGAACGCCGGGTTTTCCCACACCCGCAACTGGTCGCAGTAAACACAGCCGCCTTGCAGTGCCGTCAGCCCCTGCTGGCTATAGGGCGGAATGTGTTCAAACTTATGTTGGAGCCAGGCCGGGTCGAAGTCGCCGCCGGAGGAGGAAAACACCAGCGGAATCAACCGCACGTTGGAGAAGACCGGCAACACCACTGGGTATTGAGTCGGCGGCGTGGTGTTGTCTATCTGGCCGAAAGCCCGCGCTGCCGCCGATGCCACGATCCCTCTGCCGGAGACGGAATTGGCTCCACGGAGCGCAGAGAGGTTGTTCAGGGCCTGACTCAATTCGGTCTGCCGGCCGGCGGCTGTCCATGAAGTCTGGTCGGGATTGGCCACCGCCATCGTCACGTTGGCCGATGCCTGCGATACCCAGACCGAGTCGGCGTTCTGGCTGCTGTAGTTAAATTGCGGCTTCACGTCGCTCCTCAGCAACTGCGCCACAAGCGTCGCGTCCCACTGCCTGCTCCAACCGCTGTTATAGACCGCCCAGTTCAGATTCACATAACTATCGGCCAACGCTGGATACTGGAATTGTGGCCAGTTCGTTGTGCTGAAGTCCGGCCAGTTCGGGTTTTGCTCCAGCCCGCGGCCGGCCAGTGCGCCTTGGATATAATTGTTGAGCGCATCCCTGGTGGCAGTCGAAAATATGGCGTCTGATTGCGGACTCAATCGCAGGTTCAGGAACCTGCACGGATCTGCTCTGCTATAAACAACACGGCGCACTTGTCCCCAGAAAGTCCAGTCGGTGTAGATCGGCGGCCAGATCAACGGTTTCAGAAAACACCAGTCTTGGCCGGCAATAGCGCCATAGAACGCGCGCTCGCCAAGAAACTGGCGCGCGTAAGGGGACGCATCGTTCCAATTCAGATCGCCGTCATCACCCCAAGCGTTGGCTGGCAGCGCCGCGACGCCTAGGTCGGCGATCTCCCTGCACAACGCCGCGTAATCCATCAGCAACTGCTGCCGCTCATTGACATCGAAGAGATCGAGCCACCGGTTTCCGAAATAGTCTGGGTTGGCCTCGATGGACTGCGCCAGGTCGTAGAACGTGTTGGCATACGAAGTCACCGCGTGCATGCCATTGAGCTTGGCCGCCTGTTGTGCGTAGAGCACGCCCAGCATTGGCCCGGTCAAGTAGATCCTTGCCTGTAGTTTGTCCAAGGCAGAGTAAAGCGGCTGCCACATCGCGGGCTGGTTTTCGGTGTCTCCAAATGGCGATGGGCCTTCGGTCACGATTTGCGTCGTGATCTTCATCAAGTTGATCTCGCCGATGGCGTTCAGCGACGAGAGTTGCCACCGCGCGCCCATCAATGCCGCCGAATCGCTACTGTTCTGCGAGCGCACCCGCTGCACAACAACATGCTGCGTGTCATACACCGAGAACGCCACAAACGTCAGGATGATCATGATCATCATCATAAAAATCAGCGTCTGGCCCCGGCGACCGGGAACGCGGTGCGGCCTGCCTGACGTTGGCGTGACGATCTTCATTGCAGATAATGCTCGTAGTGCAATCCCAAATCTGTCCGGGTGTTTTGCATCATGCCGACCGTGGCGTTGGTCCCGCGGTTGAGGCGGTAGAAAGCGCCCACCATCGGCATCTCCAAGGGATGTTCCTGATCATGACGCTCCGACAACATGCGCGTGGCTGTGTTCTCCGAAATGTTCGCCCTCATGTTGTATTGGTCCCAGTAGGCGTAGTCCATGTTCCCGCCTACTGCGCGGTTCAAGTAGAGGGGAATGGTGATGGTCTCCAAGGCCAGTTGCTCCGTCTGCGACATGTTCTGGCCCGGTGACAACATCGTGCCCGCCGCCGGAATCGCCGCCGCCCGGTAGGCGCGCAAATAGGTCTCTTGATTGAACCCAACCGTGGCCGATCGTGCCGAAGCGAACGACGCGAACTGTAGCACGCGCTCGTGGTTGTAGAGAATCGCCGCCTGCAAGAACCCCCAGAAAATGAGACAGAGGAGCATGATTACAAAAACCGACTCGACCATGGCTTGCCCCCAAGCGGCCCGACTCGCGCCTTGCCGCAGCAACCGCCTATGGTCCCGACGCCGTATCATGCTCCTCTGCCGTGATGCCGGATAAACCGGAGCTTTCCGGCCTGATCCGGTTTGATTTGGTTTGACCAGATCAAACAAGACAAACTAGGAACCCGAGCCACTCTGAATGCCTGTGGACTGGAGGTTCCGCAGCACGTCGGCGGAGGTGTTCTGCTGCACGTCCTGCTGCGCAGCGGCCGCGTTCTGGCCCGAATCGAATGTCGAAACCGTGCCCGCCAGTTTCTGCCGGAGCGTGTCGCTGAAGATGCCGAAGATCGCCAGCGCCGCCAGCGCCACCACCACCACAATGACGATATACTCCGTCATCGTCTGGCCGGACTTCCTTGTTGGTAACCACTTGATAGTCTTGTTCATGTTCACTCTCACCATCTTTGTTCGCTTTTATGCGATTTGTTTTCTGCTTTGATTCCGGCCGGCGTCAGTGCCGGCGCGGAGTGTTACGGATACTGCGACGACAGGAGACTCAGCACGCGATATTCATGCTCCAGGTAGGAATTCAGGAAGATCGCGAGGATGCCGAAGAACAACAACGTCACCCCGGCGACCAGGACAAACTCGGTCATCACTTGGCCGCTTTGCCACCGAATCCCGCTTCGCACTCGCGTCGTCATCGCTACTTCTTATGCCTTCTTTTTGCCCCGACTTACCGCCGTAAACTACCAGCCGACATCCCCTTCCGCAACCTCTTTCAATCCGCGTGCGGCGGCCCGAAGACCGCCGGCAAGGATGCCGGCGCTACGAGACGCGGACCGTGTCGCCCACCTTCGCACGAAATGTCTTCGCCGCGTTGCCGAGGTTGACGCACAGTTCGACGTAATTACTGGAGCCGATGACGGCGATGGCTTTACCGCGCGGCGCTTCGGCGTAGAAGCGGCCAAACTTCCGGATGACGCCGTTCCAGCGGGAGCCGATGCGGAACGATTTCGGCTCGCCGGGGAGCTGTTCGAGGTGGTGGGCGGCGATGTTGGTGACGAGGTTGCCGAAACGGTCCACGAACATCACGCGGCCTTCGATGCTTTTCTTGGTCACCTTCGGCTCGGCGGTCTCCAGCCGCACGATGCTTTCGATGACCGGGCCGACTTCCTGGAACGCAATGCCCTTGGCAAGGTGCGCGGCCACGGGCGCGAAGATGTCACGGCCGTGAAACGTGCGACTGACGGGCCGGTTGAAAAGCCGCTCGTTCTCGACGGAGCGGATTTGAAGCGGGGCGCGGTCGTCCACGGCGGCGAGGGCCAGCGTCAGCACTCCGTTGTCGGGTGCGAGGAAGAAATAATCCTGCGACTTCACCGCAATGGCTCGCCTAGGCGAGCCGACGCCGGGGTCCACGACGGCGACGTGGACGGTGTCGCGCGGGAAGTTGCGGAAGCACTGCGCGAGCACGAACGCGCCGGCAAGGATATCCTGCCCAGCGATCTCGTGCGTCACGTCCACAACGCGCGCGTCCGGCGCGATGCCGGCGATGACGCCTTTCATTGCCGCGGCGAACCAGCCGCCCGTGCCAAAATCTGAGGTCAAGGTGATGACAGACATGTGTTGATCTGATTTGCTCGGTGACGACGTTGACATCTTGTGCTGTTCAACGCAGGTCGTCAAGGGGTGGACCATCGCTGCATCGTCTCATAAACCTAGACTTGCAAGCGGGGCGACGATGACGCAAGTTTCGCGGCGACCGAGCGGTTGATTTTGAGCAGTATTTGATGAACGGAATGCCCAACAGCGCGGAGAAGGCCACGCGACGCCAGTTTTTGCGGCGGAGCGTCGGCGGAGCGTCGTTGTTCGGGTTGGGGAGCGCGAGCGGATTGTTGTCATTCCCGGCGCAGGCGGAGAAGCCGGTCGTTGGCAAAGGCGGCGGCGGGCACAGCCTCGGCAGCGAATTCACCTACGATTTGTCGAAGTTCTACAAGACCGATCCCGCGTTGATCCAATACAACGAGGCGGCGAAAATCGCCACGGGCTTCAAGGAGTTGCGCGCCGTCGCGATTGGTCCGGAGGATTGGGTTTACGCCGCGGGCGATCAGGCGGTTCGCGTGTTCAGCAAGGCCGGCGAGCGCGTCAGCGAGTTCGAGTTGGGCGACCGGCCGCGTTGTCTGGCGGTGGCTGCGACGGGAAACATATTTGTTGGGATGAAAGATCGCGTCGAGATGCTCGATGGCCGCGGTGCGCAGCAGGCGCGATGGAAGAGCGCGGGCAGCGACGCGGTGCTGACGGCGGTGGCGGTGGCGGTGAAGGATGTCTTCGTCGCCGACGCCGGCAATCGCGTGGTGTTGCGCTACGACCTCGCGGGCAAACTGGTCGGCCGCATCGGCAAGAAGGACCCCGCCAAACACATCCCCGGCTTCATCGTGCCGAGTCCGTATCTCGACCTCAGCGTCGGTGCGGACGGACTGCTTTGGGTTGTGAATCCGGGACGGCACCGGCTCGAAGCCTACACGTTCGACGGCGATCTCCAGAGCTTCTGGGGCGAGGAGAGTCTTGGCGTGAAAGGATTCTGCGGCTGCTGCAACCCGATTCACTTCGCGCGCCTGCCTGATGGCCGGTTCGTGACCAGCGAGAAAGGTCTGCCGCGCGTGAAGGTGTATTCCACGAAGGGCGATTTCGAGGGCGTCGTTGCGGGGCCGGAACTTTTCCCAAAGCAGATCGAGAACCCTCACACGGCCGGGGTGAGCGGCGTCTGCATGGATCTGGCGGTAGACTCGACAGGCCGCGTCTTGCTGGCGGACGCGTTCACACGAGAAGTCCGCGTCTTCACCCGAAAGAAATGAAACTGCTTCTCCCGCAAATCCAGCATCGGCGCGAATTTCTGCGCAGCGGTTTGCGTTACGCGATTCTGGCTGCGCTGGCGGCGGTGGCCAGTGTGCTGGCGGCGCGGCGAACGGTGGCGCCAGACCAAGCCAACTGTCCCAAGATCAAGCTTTGCCGCGGCTGCGCGTCGCTGCCGACGTGCGCCCTGCCACAGGCGACTGAGGTGAGAACGACGACGAAACGTTCATGAGCGCACCGATTACCAAACCGGAATCCTCGCGACGCCAGTTTTTCAACGGCACCGTGCGCGGCGCGTTCTTGTTCCTGCTCGGCGCGGCCACAACGTTGCTCTTCCGCCGCAGCCAGCCAAAGCGGACGGTGTGGCAGATTGATCCCTACAAGTGCATCTGCTGCACGCGCTGTGCAACCGAGTGCGTGATGCATCCGTCGGCGGTCAAGTGCGTGCAAGTCTATCCAATGTGCGGCTACTGCAAGCTATGCACCGGCTACTTCGAGCCGGAGCCGATCAGTCTCGACACCGGCGCCGAAAACCAGCTTTGCCCAACCGGCGCGATCAAGCGCCGCGCGCTGGAGGATCCCTACTACGAATACACCATAGACGAGCCACTTTGCATCGGTTGCGCGAAGTGCGTGAAGGGCTGCGTTCTGTTCGGCAACGGCTCGTTCTTCCTGCAAGTGCGCCACGACCGCTGCGTGAACTGCGACGAATGCGCGATCGCCATCGCGTGTCCCCCGCAGGCATTCCAGCGTGTGCCGGCGGACAAACCTTACCTGATGAAGGACCGGGAGCATCAGGCATGAGGCGATTGGCTCGCAGTTGTCTCTGGCTGGCGTTGCTAAGCTTGCCGCTTGCAAGCGCGTTCGGCGTTGAGCGGTTCCCGCCGCCGGAATTCGATGCCGGTTACAAGATGCCCGTGACGACCGTGCCAGCGGCGCGGGCGCAATGGCTGAGTTACCTCGACGTGGCGGTGCTGGTGGCGGCACTGGCGCTGACCTCGCATTTGGTCTTGAGAAAACGCTCACGCGACGGCGTGCTGGCGGTGTCGGTGTTCTCGCTGCTCTATTTCGGCTTTTACCAGCAAGGCTGCGTCTGCTCGATCGGCTCGGTGCAGGATGTGGCGCTGGCGTTGTTCAACAGCAGCTACGTCGTGCCGCTGACGACCGTGGCGTTCTTCCTGCTGCCGCTGGTGTTTACGCTGTTCTTCGGACGGACGTTTTGCGCGGCGGTCTGTCCGATGGGCGCGATTCAGGATTTGACACTGCTGAAACCGGTAAAGACGCCGCCGTGGCTCGAACACGCGCTCGGCGTGTTACCGTTCGTCTATCTCGGGGCGGGAATTCTTTTCGCAGCGACCGGCAGCGCGTTCATCATCTGCGAATACGATCCATTCATCGCGCTCTATCGGCGCACCGGCAGTTTCGGGATGCTGGCACTCGGCGCGGCGTTCTTGATTGCCGGTATTTTCATCGGCCGCCCGTATTGCCGTTTCCTCTGTCCGTATGGCGCGCTGTTGAGTCTGGTGTCGCGTTACTCGAAATGGAATGTGACGCTCTCGCCAACGGATTGCATCCACTGCCAGATTTGCGACACCGCCTGTCCGTATGGCGCCATCGCGGACCCGACCCTGAAGGACCCGCATCCCGACCCGCGTAAGCGCAAGCGGCGGCTGATTGCGCTGGCGGCGCTGGTGCCGTTGCTCGTCGTGCTGGGTGGCTGGCTCGGTGGGCGGCTCGGCGTGCCGTTCTCGCGAATGCACGCCACCGTCAGTCTCGCCGAACAAGTCGCTGCCGAGGACGCCGGCAAGGTGAAGGAGCCAACCGACGCCAGCAAAGCGTTTCGCCAGACCGGCCAGCCGGTGGAGGAACTCTACGCCGAGGCGCTGCGCGTGCGCGGCAGATTTGCGGGTGGCAGCGTGTGGTTCGGCGCGTTTGTCGGTTTGGTATTCGGCGTGACATTGATCTCGGTTTCCGAACCGCGAAAGCAGGACATTTACGATCCCCATCCTGGTGACTGCGTCTCGTGTGGCCGGTGCTACGTTTACTGCCCGAAAGAAATCGTCCGTGTGAAACGCATCCAAAGCAAGAACGTCATCCCGCTGACACCGATTCGAGGCGAACAGAAGAGTTGAACATCATGCAGCCAGCAACCAAGAATTCCACGCCGACCGCCGCAGGCCACTGGCCGCAAGCGCAGGTCCGCACCGCCATCATCGCGGGAGCGTTCTGCGTCATCATCGCGGTGCTGATGCTCATCAACCAGCTCCAGAGTCGCTCTTTCGACCCACTGACTGCGCAGGAGCTTAAGCAACTCAAGGCATCGCTGGTGCAGAATCCCACCGACGAAGGGCTGAAAAAACAAATCCGCGCGCTGGATCACAACCTGCGCCGGCACCATTCGCGCCATGTCTTGCTGGCCGAGCGCGGCGGCTGGTTGCTGATTGTGGGCGCATCGGTGTTTCTGTTTGCCGTCCAGTCGGCCATCTACCGGCGGAAACTACCAAAGACGCAGAAGCTCGATCGCACGCATGAAACCGAAGACCACGCCGCCGCGACGGCGCGAATGGGAGTGGCGATGCTCGGCGTGATGCTCGGCGCCGCGGCGTGGGCGCTGGCTGCGGAGACGACGACGCTCATCCCGGCGCAAACCGCGAAGGTCGCCTCGCCGACAGAGGCCGTAGTCGCCGAACCTCCAGCCCCGACAACGCCGTTCCCGACGCCGGAAGAACTCAAACAGAACTGGCCGCGTTTCCGCGGGCCGAGCGGCTCCGGTATCTCAGCCTACGCGAACGTCCCGACGACGTGGAATGCCAAGACCGGTGAAAATATTTTGTGGAAAGTGCCCGTGCCGATCATCGGTCCGAATTCGCCCGTGCTGTGGGGCAACCGCGTGTTCCTTTGCGGTGCGACGGAGAAGAAGCGCGAGGTCTATTGTTACGACACGGCGAGCGGCAAGCTGTTGTGGCAAAAGCAGGTCGGCGACATTCCCGGCACCGATCCCGAAGCTCCCTCGGTGATGGATGAGGGCGGCTTCGCGCCTTCCACGGTGGCGACCGACGGCCGGCGAGTCTATGCGATCTTCGCCAACGCCGACGTTGCCGCTTTCGACTACAAAGGCAATCGCGTCTGGGCGCGGAATCTCGGCAAGTTCGATGACAGCTACGGTCATGCGTCGTCGCTGGAGACCTATCACGACAGGTTGCTGATCCAAATTGACCAGGGCACCGGCAAGGATGGCAAGTCGAAGATACTGGCGCTTGAGACCGCGACGGGCAACACCGCGTGGGAGTCTGCGCCGCGACCCGTGCCCGGCTCGTGGTCGTCGCCGATCCTCATCAACACCGGCCAGCGCGAGTTGTTCATCGCCACCGCCAAACCGTGGGTCATGGCCTACGATCCCGCCACCGGCAAGGAAATCTGGCGCGTCGAGGCGCTCTCCGGCGAAGTCACACCCTCGCCGGTCTTTGGCGCGGGTCTTGTGTTCACAGCGATCGAAGGTGAAAAACTCGCTGCCATCAAACCCGACGGCGCGGGCGATGTGACCAAGACGCACGTCGTATGGAGTGCCGAGGATGGCCTGCCGGACGTTTCCAGTCCGCTCTGCGACGGCCAGCGCGTTTATCTCGCCACTTCCACCGGCCAGATCACCTGCTTCGAGGCGACGAAGGGCAAGAAACTCTGGGAGAAGGAACTGGACAACATCAGCTTCAAATCGTCGCCCGCCCTCGCCGGCGGCAAGGTCTATATCTTCTGCGACAAAGGCTCGTGCATCATTCTGCAAGCCGGCGACACCTACAAGGAAGCGGCCCGCGCCGAACTCGGCGAGGAAGTGCTCTCATCGCCCGCGTTTGCCGACGGCCGCATCTACATCCGCGGCAAGAAGTCGCTCTTTTGCATCGGCAACAAGCCGAAGTAAGCCGTGCTGTCGTTTCTCAACCCCGTCTCGTGGCAGGCGGGCCAGGGGAATCGGCACCCAACTGCCAGCTACTTTGCCTTGATCTCCGTCCAGTAGCGGTCGCGGAGTTGTAGGCTTTCACCGAGGTCGCCGAGGAAATTGCACCGTTTCAACGTCGCCTCATCGGGATAGCGCGCGGGGTCGCTGAGGATCGCGGGCTTGATGAATGGCCGCGCCGCGTCGTTCGCGCAGGCGTAGCTCATCGCGTTGACCACCGCCGCGATGTTCTTCCCTTCCAGCATGTAGTTGATGAACGTGTGCGCCGCTTCGATGTGCCGCGCGCTCCTCGGGATGCAGAGGTTGTCCACCCACACCGTGCAGCCTTCCTTCGGGATTACGTAGGCGAGGTTCTTGTCCTCGTCGCACGCCTTGGCCAACTCGCCGTTGTAGCCGTGCGCGATCCACACGTCGCCGCTGCGCAGGATGCCGGCGAAGTCCGACGAGTTGTAGGTCTTCACCAGAGGTTTCTGTCTTACCAACAGATCGCGCGCCACGGCTAGCTCGGTGGCATTGGTCGAGTTCGCCGAGTGGCCGGACATGCGCAGCGCGACGCCGAAACACTCCCGCATGTCGTCGAGCATCAGCACGCGCCCCTTCCACCGCTCGTCGAACACCGCCGCCCAACTGTCCAGCGTCGCGCCCACCTTCGCCTTGTTGTAGGCGAACCCGGTCGTGCCCCACAGATACGGCACACTGTGGCGGTTGCCCTTGTCGAACGGCAGGTCGCGAAACTTCGACGTGATGTTGGCGAGGTTCGTCAGCTTCGCGTGGTCAAGCGGCACCAGCAGGCCCTGCTTCGTCATGATGCGCACCATGTAATCCGTCGGCACCACGATGTCGTAATCGCTCGCGCCCGATGCCAGCTTTTCCAGCACCGCCTCGTTCGAATCGTAAACGTCGAATTTGACCCTGATACCCGTCTGCGCCGTGAACTGGCTCAGCAGCTCCTGCGTGATGTAGTTGGTCCAGATATAGACGTTGAGCCGTTTGCCATCGTCCTTGCCACCGCAGCCGAGCAGTGTCAGGAGCACGCAAAGCGCAATGAATCGTTTCATCGCTTCGAAGTTTCTAGCCGCTGTGCCGCCGCAATCAAGCCAATCGTCACCACCAGCAGCAATGTGCTCACGGCGTTGATCTCCGGCGTCACGCCAGTCTTCACCATCGAGTAGATTTGCAACGGCAGTGTCGTCGCACCCGGCCCCGCCACAAACGACGTGATGATGTAGTCATCAATGGAAAGCGTGAACACCAGCAACGCTCCCGCAAGCACACCCGGCGCGATGAGCGGCAGCGTCACGCGCCAGAACGTCTGCCAGCGGTTCGCGCCGAGATCCATCGCCGCTTCCTCCAGCGACTGGTCAAATCCCGTCAGCCGCGCTCGCACCACCAGCGCCACATAGCTGATGCTAAACGCGATGTGCGCCAGCACCACCGTCGTCAGGCTCAATCGCATCGCGATGAACCCGAACAAGCTCACCAGCGCCGCGCCCACCACGATCTCCGGCACAATCACTGGCAGATAGAGCAACGATTGCGTGGCGCGTTTGCCGGGGAACTCATGCCGCGCCATCGCCAGCCCTGCCATCGTCCCGATCACCGTCGCCACGACCGTCGCCATTACACCGACGATCAAGCTGTTCACCACCGCGTGGCCGATCAGTTCGTCCCGGAACAACACGCGATACCAATCCAGCGTGAAGTGTTTCCAAACCGCCGTCTGTCGCTCCGAGTTGAACGAGAACACCACCAGCACCGCAATCGGCGCGTAGAGAAACGCATAAACGAGCCACGATACGGCACGCAACACTGGCGCTCCACGCTCCACGCTCCACGCTCTACGCTTCACAGCGCCACCTCCTCTCCTCGTCGCCGCGCCCAGCCCGCATATGCCCACAGCAACGCCAGCACGAACGCCGTCAACGCCATCGCCACCGCGCTGCCGAACGGTTTGTTCAACGCTGGGCCGAATTGGTTCTGGATGAGATTGCCGACCAGCATGCCCTTCGCGCCACCAAGCAAGTCGGGCGTGATAAACGTGCCGAGGCTGGGGATGAACACCAGCACGATGCCCGCGACCGTGCCCGGCATCGCCAGCGGCATCGTCACGCGCCAGAACGCCGCCGCCGCGCTCGCCCCAAGATCACGCGCCGCTTCCAGCAGAGAGCGGTCGAGCTTCTCCAGCGACGCGTAAATCGGCAGCACCATGAACGGCACCTCGGCATAAACCTGCCCGATCATTACCGCCAGCGGCGTGTAGAGCAGCGGCAATGGCTCATGAATGACGCCCAACGACATCAGCAGCGAATTGATCACGCCTTGGTCGCGCAGGATAAACATCCACGCGTAGGTCCGCACCAAAAAGCTCGTCCAGAACGGAATCACCACGAGCGCGAGCAAAACGTTCTTCCGTTCCGGACGCGCCTTCAACGCGATGTAGTAGGCCACCGGATAACTCACCAGCAGGCAGATCACTGTCGTCGCCACTGCGATCCACACCGAACGTGCGTAAATGATGGTGTAGCCTGACTCGAAGCTGCGGATATAGTTCGCCAGCGTTGGCCCCGGTTCAATCACTCCGTAAAGCCCCGCGCGTTGTAAACTCAGCCAGAGCATGATCGCCAGCGGCACGAGAAACAGCAATCCCAGCACGAGCCATGTCGGCGAAATGAGAAGAAACGCGAAACGCGGGGCACGGATTGTAGATTGCGGCTTCATTGCAGCGGCACTTCGTGGCGTTTCTCCCACTTCACCCATACGCGGTCGCCGGACTTCAGACGCGACACCGCGTCGGGCACGCCGTCGTTCTGCTCGACGACCGTGAGCAGCTTCCCGTCCGTCGTGCGCACTAGCCACCGCGTTGTCTCGCCTTGATAGACTTTGCTCTCGACCCTCCCCACGACCGCGTCCTCGGCGGCCGTTACCCGCAGCCGCATCTTCTCCGGCCGCACCACGAAGCCGTCGAAGAAATTAACCGCGCCCATGAAGTCCGCGACGAACTTTGTCCGCGGCCGCTCGAAAACCTCTTCCGTCGTGCCGACCTGCTCGATCTTGCCGAGATTCATCACCGCCACCCGGTCGGCCAGCGTCAACGCTTCCTCCTGATCGTGCGTGACGAAGATGAACGTGATGCCCACGCGCCGCTGGAGCGCCTTAAGCTCCACCTGCATCTCCTTGCGCAGCTTCACATCGAGCGCCGCGAGCGGTTCGTCGAGCAACAACACCTTCGGATGCAGGGTCAGTGCCCGTGCCAACGCCACGCGCTGCTTCTGACCGCCACTGAGCTGATCGGGCTTGCGGTCTCCCAAGCCATCCATGCGCACGAGCCGCAACATCTCCTCAATCTTGGATTTTGGAGTTTGGAGTTTTGATTGGTAACGGAGGCCGAACGCAACGTTGTCGGCGACTGTGAGGTGAGGAAACAAGGCGTAGTGCTGGAAGACGGTGTTCACTGCCCGCTCGTTTGCCGGCACGCCGGCCACGTCCGTGCCGTCGAGAATGACACGCCCTGCATCTGGCTGCTCGAAGCCCGCCACCAGCCGTAGCAGCGTCGTCTTGCCGCAACCGCTCGGTCCCAACAGCGCGAAAAACTCGCCGCGCGCGATTTCCAGCGTGACCCCGTTGACGGCGGCCGTCGCGCCGAAATGCTTCTCCACTTGCTCCAGCCGCAGGATGACGTCGCTCATATCGTTGGCCAGACACTCTTGTCTGGCGGGCATAATCTCAAATCGAGTTGGACAAGACCAGACAAGAGTGCCCGGCCTACTTGCCACGATACACACACCGCGCCGTGCAGGTTTCCTGCACGACGATGGCGCTTAACTTCGGCAGCCTAGGCTTCAGCTTCCGCCATATCCACCGCGCCAAAATCTCACTCGTCGGGTTCTCCAAGCCGGCAATCTCGTTCAAGTGATAGTGGTCAAGCTGCTCATACACCGGCCGGAACGCCTTCGAGATGTCGCCGTAGTCCACCAGCCAGCCGCGCTTCTCGTCAACTTTGCCGGCAACGTGGACCTCGATCCTGAAACTATGTCCGTGCAGCCGGGCGCATTTGTGGCCCTTCGGCGCTTTCGGCAGCGCGTGGGCTGCCTCGAACGTGAAATCTTTGATCAATTCAACCTTCATATCATCAAATCGCCGACGCGCAGCCGGCTTCCATTGGTTAATAGCAACAACGGTCGCTGCATCTCGCCGAGCGAACAATACCGGTCCGCCTGCGCCATCGCGACAGCTTCTTTCGGTGAAAAACCAGCAAAGCCGACCGTTGAGATTTTGGATTTTGGATTTTGGATTTTGGAGTGGCGGAGTTTTGCGAGCAACGAAATCGGCCGCACAAACACGAATCGGTTCAACGGCGACGGAACCCAACCGCCGCGCTCATCCAACACTACTGTCCAGTGCGTCGAGCCTTTGCTGGCCCACACGCGTCCGCGGAAGCTCCACTCGTTCCGCGCCCGTGCAATCGCCGCCGCATCCTCGAACGACAACTCTGCGCGCGGCCGGCGACAGTCAAACGCCTCCATTTCCTCCGCCAGCGCCTCTGCAAACGCTGCCGCGTCGCCGCGCACGAAGAAGCACTGCGGCGACATGCAGCCCTGCTGGTCCCACATCGAGGCGTCGCGGGCCGCCGCGGTGGTGATTTTGGATTTTGGATTTTGGATTTTGGAGTGGAGGAAATCCACGACGCCGATGCTGACGCGATGGCCGAAGTCGAAGAATGTGGGAGGGGCCTCAGCGCCCCGACTTCGCTTTGTCCTGCGGTTGCGTCGGGGCACTGAGGCCCCTCCCACATTCCGCCGCAACTTTGCCAGCGTCTCATCGTTGCCGTAAGCTACGACAACGCCGACGCGACGATACTGCTCGCGGTCGGCAGTCAGCATCACGCGCTTGGCGAGCTTTGAGTCCACCACCGCCAGCGACTTCATGAACAGCGCGGGCATCGGGTCGCCCGTGGCCGGTTTGACGACGTTACGCGCGCCGCTGAGCAAGCCGACGATGATGCTGACCACGCCGGGGTTGGGCAGGTTGCCGGAGAGGATGTGGCAGACCGTGGAGCGTGAAGCGTGAAGCGTGGGGCATGGGGTTTCACACCGCTCCAGTTCCTCGACGTTTGCCGTAATGTCCGCGAACAGCTCGCGCAGGCCCAGTTCGACCATTTGCGGAGAAAAGGCGGTGAGTTCGCGTTTGGCACGAGCCATCCACGGGCTGCCGCGTTTCAACCAAAGCCGTGCTGTTGCTGCGATCACCTGTCCCGTTGTCATGACGGCACCATGAGCGAGCATCCTCGCGCTTCCGCTTGGGGTGCGCGGCAGAGCAATTCGAAGCCGTCCCCGCGGCAAATGCCGATGTCGTCGGTCTGGATCGCGATGACGGAGGCGCGGTTGGCGAGGTCAAAGACGCGGATGAGACCACGCTTGCCCTCACGCGCCTCGCGGCCGGTTTCGGGGTTGATAAGCCGCACGCGAGTCCAAGGCGGACCGTGGAACATTGCGGCTTGGGAGGCTGCGTAGAACTGCGACGACAGCTCACACATGCCGTATTCGCTGACGAGGGCCGAGCGAGGCACGCCGAGCTTCGTAGAAATGAGAGCGTGCAGTTCCTCGCGCGGCACCTCGCGGGTGCGGCCTTTGTAACCGCCGGTTTCCATCACGCGCGAGCCGCGCGGCAACTGTAGGCCGCGTCCCCGACGCGGCGCGGCGGCAATGGCGTCGAGCAGGTGGACGAAGGCGAAGGCGGTGCCGAGGAGAAGGGTTTTTGATTTTTGAGTTTTGATTTTGGATTGGACGGCAGAAGCCAGGGCGCGGCCGTCTTCAAGCGCGGCGGCACCGACAAAGACGGACGTCGGTGCGCTGAGTCGGCGGCGGACGGTTTCCATCATGTGGACCAGCGAGGAGTGCGGCGCTTCCGCGGGTGTGGGCGTGAGGATGACAAGTTGACAGTTTTCCGTCGTCCGCCACTTACCACCCGTCACTCTCGCCTCAAACGTCCGCCACAGTGCCGCCTCGTAGAGCGCCAGTGTCTTGCGGCTGTGGAAATGGCGGCTGGGGCGATGTTCGGTGGTGCCGCTGCTGTGGAAGACAGCGGTGCGTTGCTTCGCCGGAAGCGTCGTCAGTTCGGCGTCCTTGAACGCCGTCGTCGGCACGGCGGGAATCTGCGCCCAATGTGCGACATTGCGCGGGTTTCGACCGAGCGACTCACAGTAACGGCAATAGGGCTGGTTCAGTGCGAACTGGTGGCGGAAGAGTGCGAGCGCGAGTTGGTTAAACTCGGCGTCGGTGGAGCGGCGTTCGACACCGCGGGCGATAAAGTCGAGAATACGAGCGTCAAGTTCTCCGGCGGACGGAGACTTCGGGGCGGGCGGATAAGTTGTCTTCCTCGCGGTTTTCATTCGCTGGTTCGGCCGCAAACAGCGGAGGTGGAGCCTCACATCATTAGTTTGTCTGGTTTCTAGCGCGGCAGAGTCTAGCCATCTTCGCCGCCGAATCAAGCGCGGCTTGCAAGCGCCGCGGTTCCGGCCAATGATTCAGCGCCGTGCCGAACGAATCGAACAATCAGCCGCAGATCACGCCCGAACTACTGCGCGACATCGGCGACTGGCGCGCGTCAAAGGAAGGCCGCTCGCTGGCGGAGTCTGGATGCGTGCTGGGCGTGGAGTTCAACCCGCCGCTGCTGCAAGGCACGGTGCGCGTGGGAGGCGCCACGGTGCGGGCGCGGCTGAAGATTGCGCCGGGGGTCTTCGGCATCGAGAACCTGTGTAGTTGCCGGCAGGCGCAACGCGACGGCACGATCTGTTCGCACGTCGTCGCGCTCGTTCACGCTTACCTGAATCGCGACAAGCCACGCCCTAGGACGCCGGTGATTCCAGCCGCAACGAAAGCGGAACAAACCACGAAGACAACAGCGGTCTCTGCGCCACCGCTGAAACGCCTGCCTCGCGAGGATGCGCCCGCCGAAAGCCAGACGCTGGAACTGGCGGTGGCGTTGCCGGTGGACTTGGCCAAGGCGTGGCACGCCGGCACAATACAAGTGGTCGTGAAAGGCAGCGTGAACGGCGGGCAATTCAAGCCGCTCGACGCCGTGCCGCACCAACCCGCCGCGCCTTACATCGTCAGCGACGCGGACGAGCAATTCATTGCGGCAGCCGAGAAAATCAGCGGCGGTGCGGCTGGCTTGTGGCAACTCGCCGCGAACGATTTTGATTTGTTCTTCAACTCTCTCTCCGGTCACTCGCGCGTGACGCGAGGCACGCAGCAGGGACTCGACGTGCGCGGTGGCGAGGAGCGGCCGGAGTTGTTCCTCGATTTGCAGCCGTCGGGTGAACTGAAGCTGCGACTCGCGGAGGTTTCGACGCGGAGAGGCGAGGCGTTGGGTGCGTGGGTGTTCGATGGCGCGGTGTTGGAGCGATCCAATCCACTGCCGCCGGCGTATCAGGCGCTGGCGCATGGTGAGGTGACGTTGTCGCGGGAGGAGTTTGCGCGATTCTACGAGCGCGAGTTACCGGCGTTGGAATCGCACGCCAAGCTGGTGACAAACGACGCGTTCGCGAAGCTCCAGTTTGCCCCGCGCGCGCCGCGCATCCGCGCCACGCTGGATGGCGCGCTGATGGGGCTGACGGTGCAACTCGAAGCGACCTACGACGACAAGGCATTTCCTCTTCACGCCCAGCCGGGCACGGGCGCGGAGCCGAAACGCGAGTGGTTTCCCGACGCGTCCCATCTGCTGCGCTACTGGACACGCGACCTCGCGGCGGAACAGCGCGCGCAGCAACAGGTGCTAGTGACGGGATTCGCGCCGAGCGAGCGATGGACGGAGCTTTACGCGCTCGTCGGCGAGAACCGCGTCGGCCATTTCCTTGCCAATGAGTTGCGCCAGTGGCGCGCGCGATGGGATGTGGTGCTCGGCGAGCGGATGGGGAACTTCCTGCGCCGTTGCGAGGTCATCGAGCCGGAAGTGGCGGTTACGTCGTCGGGCGAGGACTGGCTGGCGGTGGACGTGCAGTTCAAGAACGCCGCGGGCGCGCCGGCGTTGTCGCTGGCGGATGTGCAGCGGATGTTGCAGCGCGGCGTGTCGCACGAACGCCTGGCCGACGGCCGCATTGCGCTTGTGCCAACGGCGGCGGTGGAGGAACTGCAGGAGGTCATCTACGACTGTCAGGCCGAGCAGACGGGCGGGGCGTTGAAGCTGGACCGCCGCATGGGCGCTTATCTGGACGAGGCGTTGCGCGAGGGACCGTGGAAGATCTCGCCGCGCTCGAACTGGCAGCCGCCGCCGCGTCTGGAAGCGATGCGCGAGCTGGCGTTGCCCGACCGCTTCCGCCAACTGCTCCGGCCGTATCAGGCGACAGGCGTCAACTGGCTGCATTTCCTTGGCGAAAACGGTCTCGCGGGCATCCTCGCCGACGAGATGGGTCTCGGCAAAACGATCCAGACGCTCGTCTATCTCTCGCTTCGCAAATCAGCGAACGCTGAACGCAAGCCATCGCTCGTCATCTGCCCGACCAGCCTCGTTACGAACTGGCAGGCCGAAGCGGCGCGGTTCACGCCGGAGTTGCGGACGCTATTGTTGCACGGGCCGAAGCGGCACGGGGCGTTTGCGGCCATCGGCGAACATGACTTGGTCATCACGAGCTACGCGTTGTTGCGGCGCGACCTGGAGCAATACGCGGCGATGGAGTTCGACACCGTCGTGCTCGACGAGGCGCAACACATCAAGAACCGCTTCAGCCAGAACGCGCAGGCGGCGAAGTCGCTGCAAGCGGCGCGGCGGTTCGTGCTCACCGGCACGCCGATGGAAAACTCGCTCTACGATCTCTGGAGCATCTTCGATTTTCTGATGCCCGGCTACCTCGGCCCGGCGACGGAGTTTCGCGACCGCTACGAGACGCCGATCACCAAGGGCGGCGACGAGGCTGCGCTGCGGCGGTTGCGGCAGCGGCTGCGTCCGTTCGTGCTGCGCCGCACCAAGGCCGAGGTTGCGCGCGATCTGCCGGCGAAGATCGAGCAAGTGACGCTCTGCGAGATGTCCGACGAACAGAAGGCCGTCTATCAGGCGATTCTCGAACAAAGCCGGCGCGAGGTCTTCGAGTTCTCCAGCAAAGGCGGCGAGGCTCAGCGGCGGCTCGCGGTGCTGACAGCCCTGATGCGGCTGCGGCAGGTGTGCTGCCATCTCGACCTCCTGCCAGCAACGAGCGACAAGCAATGGAGCGACCCGTCGGCAAAACTGGAGATGGGCTTGGAGTTGATCGAGGAAGCACGCGACGGCGGGCATCGCGTCCTGGTGTTCAGCCAATTCGTGCGATTGTTGAAACTGATCGAGACGGCGTTGAACGAACGCGGCATCGGTTATTGTTATCTCGACGGCAGCACGGTGGACCGTGCGGGCGTGGTGCAGCGGTTTCAGGAATCGCCGGACATTCCGGTGTTTCTCATCAGCCTGAAAGCCGGTGGCACCGGCCTGAATCTCACCGGCGCGGACACGGTGATTCACTTCGATCCGTGGTGGAATCCCGCCGTCGAAGACCAGGCGACCGGCCGCGCGCACCGCATCGGCCAGTCCAACATCGTCACGAGCTACAAGCTCATTGCGCGCGGTTCCGTTGAGGAGAAGATCGTGCTCTTGCAGGAACGGAAGAAGGAACTGATCGCCAGCACGCTCGCCAGCGACGAAGCCTTTGCGCAAGGACTGACGATGGAGGAGTTGCAGGGATTGCTGGAGTAGCAGTCACTTCGTAGCGCGAGCGAGTTCTTCCGCCGCAAACTCCAGTTCTCCCTCCGAGATCGTCAGCGGCGGTGTCAGCGTGAGCACGTTGCCGCGCTCGCCGCCGCCGAGCGCAATGATGCCGCGGCGCAACAGGCGTTTGACAGCACGCTGGCAGGCGGCCGCGTTCGGCAACTCGACACCTTTCATCAAGCCGAGGCCGCGACCGGGCAGGCGGTCTTGCAGCCGGCAGGCGCGCTCGTCGAGTTTTAACCGTTTCATCTCGCTGATGGCGGCAAGCGCCATCGCGCAGCCGAGCGGGTTACCGAGGTGCGTGCTGGTGTGCAGAGCTTCGCCGGTGCTTTCGGGCCACGCGTCCATCACATCGCTGCGGCCAGTGCAAGCGGCGATGGGGAAGCCGTTGCTCATGGCTTTGCCGACGCAGATGAGGTCGGGCACAACGCCCCAATGCTCGACAGCAAACCACCGGCCCGTGCGGCAGAAGCCGGTGAAGATTTCGTCGGCAATGAGCAGCGCTCCATGCTCGTCGCAAACGCGGCGGAGCATCGGTAAAAAATCGGGCGGAGGCACAACCACGCCGCCGCGGCCGAGGATCGGCTCGACGATGACGGCACCGATGCCGCGCACGCTCTGATCGAACGCCGCACGCACAGCCGATTCAGTCGGCGCGACGTGAACGGTAAAGCCGGGCAGTTGCGGATGGAACGGCGCGCGGAAGTAGTTCCACGCCGTCGCGTCGAGCGCGCCGTAGGTCAGCCCGTGGTAGGCGCCGGTGAAGGCAATGACGCCGGGCTTGCCGGTGGCGAGTATGGCGGTCTTCAGCGCGGCTTCGACGGCCTCGGAGCCGGAGTTGGCCAAAAGGATTTTGGATTTTGGATTTTGGATTTTGGATTGTCCGAGCCAGCGGCCAAACGTCAGCGCGGACAGTTCATATGCGAGCTGGACCTTCAACTCGTTCGGATGCACGTCGCCCATGGCGTGAACGAGCTTGTCGAGTTGGGCGCGGGCGGCGGTGGTAACGCGCGGATTACTGTGGCCGACATTGGCGACACCGAATGCGGCGGTGAGATCAAGGAAACGGTTGCCGTCGGCGTCCCAGACGTTGCAGCCGCGTGCCCGCTCCCAGAAGATTGGCCAGTCAGCGCTGACAAATGTCGTGTTGCGGCATTCGTGTCGGCGAAGCTGACGGGCGAGGGCGCGTGAGCGCGGGCCGGGGATGCGGGTTTTGAGAAGAGGCAGCACTACACTCCTCTCGCTGTCGGCTCCCAGACGTATTTGTGCATCTGGAGTTGGAAACGGACCGGCAGCTTGTCGGCAAGCGTCTGTTCGGCCAATTCGCGCATGGTGATCGGATGCTGGTTCGGTGGCATGGGTTTCAGCGTCAGGTCGCGTTGTTCCGGCGGAAGCGGATGTGCCCACGAGAATAACACCGTGCAGATGGCCGGCAAACGCCAGCGTTCCAGTTGCCGTCTGGCCCAGTCGTAGTCTTCGCGTGTGGCGATGACGAACTTCACTTCGTCGGTGGCGCGCAGCAACGGAATATTCTCCCATCGGTTCTGCTCGCACTCGCCGCTGCTGGGGCATTTCAGGTCCATGATGCGGATGACGCGCGGGTCCACCGGGCCGATGTCGAGCGAGCCGCCGGTTTCCAACAGCACGGTGTGGCCGCGGTCGGCGAGCTGCGTCATAAGCAACAGCGAATTGGCGCGCATCAACGGCTCGCCGCCGGTCAGCTCGACGAGGTTGCAATCGAACGCGGCGACGCGGTCCACGATCTCGTCGAGCGTCATCCGCGCGCCTTCGGTGAAGGCGTAGGCGGTGTCGCACCAGGAGCAGCGGAGGTTGCAGCCGGAGAGGCGCACGAATATGCACGGCAGGCCAGCGCGGGTGCTCTCGCCCTGGATGCTCTTGAAGATTTCGTTGACGACCAGCGTTTCGGCCACGACGCGACGCTAACAGAACAGCTCGGCAGCGTCAAACAGCGCAGCCCTTGCCACCGGCGGCCACGCGGTCTAAGTTTCGGCGGAAACAGGAATTTCTAAAACTCCACGAGGAGACGTTATGATGCTGGAACTTTCCGACAAAGAACGCGACCTGCTGGTCCAACTGCTATCCACTCACGTCCGGGAGATGCTCATCGAAACAAGACACACGAGCACGCGCGAGTTCAGGGAAAGACTAAAGGCGAAGCAGGCGATGGTTGAATCGTTGCTGGAGAAACTCAACGACATGAAAATGGCAGCCTGAGCCGGCGCGCGCTCAAGGGTGTGGGCGCGTTTTGCCGTAACCGAGCAGGCGCATCGCGTTGAGGATGACCACGAGGCTGCTGATCTGGTGGGCGACGGCGCCGCCGATGAGGCTGACAACGCCGTGCATGGCCGAGCTGATCATCGCGACGTTGAACAGTAAGGCAAACACCAGACCCTGCCGGATGATTCGCAGTGTGTGACGGCTCAAACCGACGGCGAACGCCACCTTGCGCAGATCGTCCGCGATCAGTGCGATGTCCGCCGCGTCGTGTGCCGCGTCCGTGCCGCTGACGCCCATCGCGACGCCGACATCCGCCGTGGCGAGCGCGGGCGCGTCGTTGATGCCATCGCCCACCATTGCCACCGCGCCGTGCGCCTGGCGCAGCGATTCGATGTGCGCGGCCTTGCGTTCCGGCATGACGTTGGCCTCCACGTCGGCGATGCCAAGCCGCGTGGCGACGGAGTGGGCCACGCGCGAGTTGTCGCCGGTGAGCATGACGATCTTCTCGATGCCGAGTCGGCGCAATTCCGCCACGGCATCGCTGGCCTGTGCGCGAGGCTCGTCGCTGACGCAGATCGTGCCGCAGACCTTGCCGTCGTGGGCCACCATCAGCGTCGTGTGGCCGTGCCCTTCGTGCTCGGCGAGGTGCTCGCCTTGGCTGGCGTCGAGAGCCACGTCGTGCCGCTCCAGCAACGAACGCTTGCCGACGAGAATCCGCTGGCCATTGTGCCGGGCCAACACGCCCTCGCCGTGATGCGCCTCAAACGCGGTTGGGTCCGGCACCGCCAGTTGCATATCGTCGGCGTGTTCCACCACCGCACGGCCAAACGGATGCTGGCTCATTTTCTCCGCTACCGCCGCCAGCGCGATCATCTCCGCCGAGCTGTGCTCCGGGCAGAACTGTTTCACGTCAATCACCGACGGCTCGCCGCGAGTCAGCGTGCCGGTTTTGTCGAACACAACCACCTTGAGCCGACCCGCGGCTTCGAGGTATTGGCCGCCCTTGATGAGCACGCCTTCGCGCGCGGCGCGAGCAATGGCGGCAACGATAGCTGTTGGCGTCGCCAACACCAATGCGCACGGGCAGGCGACGATGAGCACGGTGATGGCACGCGTCACATCGCCTGTGAACGCCAGCGTTAGCAGCGACAGCGTGATCATCAGTGGCACCATCCACCGCGCCCAACGGTCGAGCGTGCGCTGGATCGGTGCCTCACGCTGCTGCGCCGCTTCCACCAGCGCGGCGATGCGTGCCAGCGTGGATTCCGCCGCCACGCGCGCGGCGCGGACGATGAGCGCACCGGAGACGTTGAGCGTGCCGCTGAAAACCTCGTCGCCCGCGCTCTTGTCTGCCGGCGCCGACTCGCCGGTGACGGCGGCCTGGTTGACGGAGCTTTGCCCGCTCTCGACGATGCCATCCACGGGGATCTTCTCGCCGGGCCGCACGACGCAGAGGTTGCCGACCTGCACAAGCTCGACTGGGACTTCCTCCTCGCGTGATTCACGTCGGACGCGGGCAATCACCGGCATGTGTTCCATCAGGCTGCCGATGGAGCGGCGGGCGCGCTCAATGGTGAAGTTCTCCAACAGTTCGCCCAGCCGCATGATAAGCGCGACCTCCGCCGCGGCGAGGAACTGGCCAATGGATGCGGAGGCGATCACGCCAGTGGCCACGAGCACATCGGCGTTGATCTGGCAGCGGGCCAGCGTCTTCAGCGCGGTCCAGACGATCGGATACACCGCCAGCACCGTGGCGGCGATGAGCAACGCGTCCAGTTGGAGCGTCCAGCCGGCAATGATGAGCGCGATGACCGCGGCCACCGGCAGCCACGGCGCGCGCCACCACGGCAGCGCGGACGCAGGGCCGGCCGGTTTCTCGATGCCGTAGCCGGCTTTCTTGACAGCGGCGGTCAGCGCGTTCACCGTTGCCTCTTGCGGGTCGAACTTGCAGATTGCCTTGCCAGTAGCGGCGCTGACGCTGACCTCGGCGACGCCTGCGACGGAACGCAACGCCTTCTCGACGTTCGCCGCGCAACCGGCGCACGTCATGCCGCTGACTTTGAAGGTTTCAGTTTTCACTAGCTAAAACAGGCTCTGCGTCTGACTGGTCATTCCGGCCAACCCTAGCCGCTCTGCATTGGCTGTCAATCGCCACCATCGTGTCGGCAAGGGCGCGCTTGCCAGCCGCCGTTGAACGTGCTGCAATGCGGACGATGAAGACAATTCTTCTGGCTATGGTGATGTCGGGTTTGTGGATTGCAAGTGTCTCTGGCGATGAAAAGACGCCGGCGAAACCGGTGGTTTACGCCACCCACGCCGAGCAGATCCCGGCGCAGGAATTCCCGTGGGGCACGCTGAGGTGGGTGTGCAACGAGAAGATTGCGCCCGGCGCACAGCAAACGATCGGCCTCGCCACCATCCTGCCCGGCCACGGCAACCCGCTCCATTTCCATCCAAACTGCGAAGAGGTGCTCTACGTGATCTCCGGCTGCGGCACGCACAGTTCCGAAGGCCAGACGATTGATCGGAAGCCTGGCACGACCCTCTGCATTCCCGTTGGCGTCAAGCACAAGCTGACCAACACCGGTTCCGAGCCGCTCAAGACGCTGGTTTCGTTCTCGTCCGGCGACCGCAAGACGGTGTTTTTGGAAACGAACCCGCCCAAATGAACCATCGCAATAACGCGAAGGTTTTCAATAATCAGCCTGAAACAACTCAATAGACCTATGGCGAAGAACACAAAGAACAAGACGCGAAAGATTCTGGTCATCCTGTCCGACCGGCTGAACCGGCAAAAGAAGCCGCTGAATCTGGAACTGCTCTGTAAACCGGACGGAACCATCCTGAAGGAAACGCGGCTCAAGCGCCTTCCTACCAAGCCGTGCTACGAGGAAGTCTGGCAGAACGACGACGGCAAGTCATCGTTGGACACCTGCACCAGCATGTCACGGATGTATCGCCACGCTTTGGAAAAGCCCGCCGGCGACCGGCGGTCTTGAGCGAAAGGTCCTGCCATGAGCAACAGCAGGCTCCGCGCTGTCCACTGAATCTGCTCGATTCGCGAAGCCCTGCGCGGCATCCTCCGGCCATGCTTGGTTGGTGGCAGCGCTTCCGAAACTCCACTGCTTCTGCTGCGCCGGCTCATCTCGTCAAAGGCGAGCGCGGCGAAGACGCGGCGGCGCGCTATCTGCGCCAGCGCGGCTACAAGATCCTCACGCGCCGATTCCACGGCAAACACGGCGAGATTGACCTCGTGGCGCGCGACGGCGCGGTGCTGGCGTTTGTAGAGGTGAAGACGCGCGGCAGCGACCGGTTTGGCGCGGCAGCGGACGCCGTGAATCGCGAGAAGCGACGGCACCTCGCCAGTTGCGCTCGCGAATACCTGCGACTGCTTGGCAACCCGCGCATCCCGGTGCGATTCGATGTTGTCGAGGTTTATATGGACGAGGAAGGAACAGCAGGCGAAGTGCGGCTGATTCAAGGAGCGTTCGCGACGCGCCAGCCGCTCAGTGATTGAGGCAGCCGCTTTAGAAATCGAATTGGTCCACCGTCGTTGCCGTGACGATCATCGGTTCGCCGAGCAGGATTTCGCGGTTCGTGATCGTTTTCTTGATTGTCTTCGCGCGGGCGATGCCGTTGACCACTTCGGTGTTGGTGATGTCAAGCTTGGTGCTGTCGTCCCGCAACCGGCCCTTGACGGCCTGCACCGCCACCTGCACCGTGAGACAACCGAGTTCCGTCGGATCCCACATCACGAACGCCGGCACGATGCCGGCCTTCACGAACGCGCGCGCACTGTTGGGCAGGCCCACGCCCGTGACGAATCGCTTCCGGTTGCCAGCCTTCACCACCTGGGCTGCGCTGACCAGCAGTTCGGGTGTCAGCGCGAAGATGCCCGTGATGTCAGGATTCTTCTGCAACACCTCCTGTGTGGCGGTGAAGGCCGCGTTGGCATCCTCGCATCGCCTGATCTCCACAATCTGCATCGTCGGGCAAACCTTGGCGATTTGCTCCCGCATGGCCCGAAGCCATTGTTGCTGCCGCGCCGCGATACTAACGCTGGCGATGATCGCTGTCCGCGCCTTCGCGCCGACCGATGAAACCATGCTTTCCACCAATCCGCGTCCCACCGCCGCGTCGCCCACAGGTTTCACGAACCATTCGCGCCCGCTGCGCTTCTCGTCCGCGTCGGTGTCAAACGTGATCACGTGGACGCCGTTTTCTCGCGCGCGCTTGAGGGCGGGTGCCAACGCCATCGCCTCGTGCGGCGCGATCACGATGGCGTCCATCCGGCGCGTAACCAAGCCGTCCACCGCTTCGATTTGTTCCTCCACCGAGCCGTCCACGGGCGCTTCGTAGAAAAACTGCACACCGAGTTCCTTCGCCGCCTTGCGTCCGCCGAGGGCGCACGCGTCGAAGTAAGCGTCGCCTTTCGCCTTCACGATCATCGCGACGCGCGTCACCGGCGCCGGCATAGGCCTCTCGCAACCAGTCAGCAGCGCGCAGAGGCTCAGCAACAGTGCGGCGCAGAATCTTGGAACCATGCGCTGGAGAATACCGGCTGTTGGCGAAAAAGAAAGTTTGGAAATCGCTGCCGTAACTTTCTATGCTGTGCGCTGCATCTCAGGAACCGCCATGCTGATTCGAGGCAAACACATTGTCACCGGCCAAGTCATGGACGTTCGGGTCAACGACGCCGACGGTGTCATCGCCGATGTTGTGCCGCTGGACTCGGCCTGCGCGCCGGACCTTGGCGGCGACAAGCTCTTCATCGCGCCCGGTTTGTTCGACATCCACATCAACGGCTTCGCCGGCGTGGATTTCCAGAACCCGGCTCTCACCGCCGACGATCTGGCCCGCGCTACGCGCGAGCAGCTTCGCCACGGCACCACGCAATACCTCGTCACGATCGTTAGCGAAGCGCATGACCGCATGGCCGCGTGTTTTCGCGCTGTCTCTCGCGCGCGGAAAGAACGGCCGGAGTTGGCGCGCGCAATTCCGGGCTTTCATCTCGAAGGCCCGTATATTTCCGCCGAGGACGGTCCGCGTGGCGGCCATTACATCAACGCAGTCCGGCTGCCATCGTGGGAAGAATTCCAGCGGTTCCAGGAGGCCGCGGACGGGCGCATCAAGCTCGTCACCGTCGCGCCGGAGCTGCCGGGCATGACGCGCTTCATCGAACAAGCCGTCACCTCTGGCGTCGTGGTTGGGATTGGCCACACCGCCGCCAACGAGCAGCAGATCGCCGACGCGGTTGCCGCCGGGGCGACGGTGGCCACCCATCTCGGCAACGGCAGCCACGCCATCCTGCCGCGCCATGCCAATTACATCCAGGTCCAACTTGCCGAAGACCGCTTGAACGCGGCGTTCATCGCCGACGGTCATCATCTGCCGCCTTACGTGGTGAAAAACTTCATCCGTGCGAAAGGCATCGAGCGCTCCATTCTCGTCACCGACGCCGTGCCGCCCGCCGGCATGCCGCCGGGAGTCTATCGTTATGGCCGCGTGGAAGTGGAAGCCAAGCCCAACGGCCTGATCTGCTTGCCCGGCACTCCCTACCTGTTTGGCGCGGCGACAACGCTGGAGAACTGTGTTGCCAACGTCATCGCGTGGGCCGGTGTGTCGCTCGCCGACGCCATCAGGATGGCTGCCGAACATCCGGCGCAACTGCTCGGCCTCCCGCCGCGTGTGCTGGAAAATGGCGCTTTGGCCGACCTGATTCTGTTTGCTTTGGAAAACGGCCGCATCCGCGTCAGCGACGCCGTCCTCGGTGGCCAACATTTTTCCTCGACGCCATAGCCTGGTTGGTGAAGCCTATCGAAACAATGGACAAGCAACTTCAAACCATCGCCGCGCTGCTTGGCAGCGAAGTTCCCAATCGCCGCCTTGCGGCCGCCATCGTGTTCGGCGAACTCGCGCCCCCCGACGCCGATGTCGTGCGCGCGCTCGGCTCCGCGCTCGGCCACGCCGACGACACACTCACCCGTGAGCTGGTTTCCGCCCTCGGCCGCACGCGCCACAAGACGGCGTTCCCATATCTGCTGCCGATGCTGCTCAACGCCCCGCCCGCGCTACGCGACGCCGCCGGCAAGGCACTCGCGCAGCTCAAGATGGACATCGAGGCCGAGCTGGAAAAAGTCTGGGCGAAGGCCACCACGGTCCAGAAGCTCGCGCTGATGGATGTCTTTGCGCGGCTCCACAGCGACGGCGCAACGCGGTTCCTGCTAACCGGCTTGTTCGATCCCGACTTCGAGATGGTCAAGGCCATCTGCGGCGCCATCCGCCGCCACATCAGCGACGCCAGCGAGGAAGAACGGAAGGATCTGTTCAAACAAATCGCGAGCTTCCTGAAAACGCCGCGCGTAAAGAAAGACATGCGTGCCACCACCTCCTGCCTGATCCTGCTCGGCAGTCTCGGCAATCCGGCGGCGCGTTCGCTGCTGTTGGATTATATCGGCCCGAAACAGGTGGCGTTTGTCCGTCGCAACGCGTTGCAGGCGCTCGCCAACCTCAGCAGGGATGGCGCGGGCGTGGACGCAATGATCAAGAAGGTCCTGCCGCTGCTCAAAGAAGAGGATCGCGAAAATGTCGTCAGTCCGGCCACCGCGTTGCTCGCGCCGCTGGAGTTTCCATCCAGCGTCGTCGGTGACTTGGAAAAGCTCGCCAAAAGCGACAACGCCGAAGTCCGCCGCTTCGCCGTGCGCAAGCTCGGCCATCAGACGGGCAAGAAGATCGTCAGCTCGATGCTTGACTGGCTCAGCGACGCCGACCAGGAAGTGCGCGACATCGCCGCGAAGGCGCTTTGTCGGATTGAAGACGCCACGCAGCCGTTGCTGGAGAAACTCGGCAAGGTTGCAACCGCCGACGATGCGTGGAACGTCGCCAAGCTGCTGAAGCCGCACGCCGAGCGTTTTGCGAAGGACGCGAAGAAGAAGCTCGCAGCGCGCTGCCTCGATCTGCTGGAGAAAAACGACCCGCGTGTGCCAGCCTACACCTGGCTGCTCCGCAACGTGGACGCCACCGGTTTCAACGCCCAGATTGCTGAAGCCGGCGAGGATCTCCGCCAGCGCAAGAAGTTCGCCGCCGCCGTGCAGTCGCTGCGACTGCTCGCAAACACAGAGTTCTTTAACGCGACGGCACGCTACCAACTCAGCTTTAGCGGGCTGAAAACATCCCCGAAGGATCTGTCGCCCGGCCGCCGCGGCGAGGACCCGTGCCTGCGCGGCTTTACCGCGCTGCTGCGCGACCCGTCGTTCAAATTGTTCGACTGCCTTGCCAAGGACAAGAAACTGCTGGAGCCGGAAGACATCTTCTACATCGGCTTCCACTTTGCCGAAAGCGCGCTCGGCCACGAGCGGCAGTTCAGCCAGCAGGTCTTCGAGTTCCTCATCAAGACCTGGCCGAAGAGTGAGCAGGCCAAAGCCGCAAAGAACAAGCTCAAGACCGAAGGCAAATCCGAAGGCGCGGCGTAGACGATTCCCTCCTTGACCGGGAATGGTAGCGGAGTAAGCTGCCGCCCGGAAGAGGAGTGTCATGCCGGATCTCAATGGGCGAACATTCGCGGACTTGGAGATTATCGCCAAGGTCGGCGAAGGCGGGATGGGTGCGGTTTACAAGGCGCGCCAGCCGGTGCTGAACCGGTTCGTTGCCCTTAAGATCGTTGCGCCCTCTCAGGCTGCTAATGCCAATTTCATCGAGCGGTTCAAACATGAGGCTGCTGCAGCCGCGCAGTTCAACCACCCCAACATTGTCCAGGTCCACACCGCCGGTGAGTTCAACGGCACCCATTACATCGTCATGGAGTTTGTCGAGGGCGAGTCGCTCGACCAACGGCTGGCGCGGGAGGGGCGGATGGATCCGCAGGAGGCGCTGGCCATCTGCGTTTATGTCGCCCAGGCGCTCGACTACGCATGGCAAAAGGCCAAGCTCATCCACCGCGACATCAAGCCTTCGAACATCTTTCTTTCCAAAGAAGGCGCGGTGAAAGTCGGCGACCTCGGTCTCGCCAAGAGCGTGGCCGCCGAAGCGAAAGGCGCTGGCCTGACCCAATCTGGCACCACAGTTGGCACGCCGTATTACTGCAGCCCGGAGCAGGCGCGCGCCGAAAAGGACATGGACTTCCGTTCCGACCTCTACAGTCTGGGCTGCACGCTCTACCGCATGCTGAGCGGCAAAGCGCCGTATGAAGCCGACGGGGAACAGTCGCCCATGTCGGTGATGGTCAAGCACATCACCGAACCGCCACCGGCGATCCTGACATTGCTGCCGACGTGCCCCGGCCCGCTGGTGATTCTGCTGAGCAAGATGCTGGCCAAGCAGCCCAGCGCCCGCCATCAGAGCTACGCGGAACTGATCGCCGACCTGATTCGCGTCCACGACCAACTCGCCCGGCCGAAACCATCCACACCCTTCAGTTCATCGCTTCAGGCGGCCACGGTGAGGAAGAAACCGCCCGTGTTGATTTACGGCGCAGCGGCGGTGGCGGCGGCGGTTGTTGCCGGTTTGCTGCTTTGGGCGCCGTGGAAGACGGATGGGAACGCGAGCGTCCGGCCCGCCGAGCCGCCGGAACAAGCGCAAGAACAGCAGAAGAAGCCGGAAACGCCAACAGCCGCTGCGAAAACCAGTGTTCCATCGGCGTCTCCTTCACCGACGGCGGGCGGGACGCCTGCGCTTCCGAACGCTGTCGCGGTAGCAAAGCCATCATCTATTGACGATGCCTTTATCAAAGAAGTCGCCGCGCTGCCCGCCGAAGAACAGGTCAAGCGAGTGATGGCGAAGTTGAAAGAATTGAATCCCGGCTTCGATGGCAAGGAGACGCACAAGATTGAGGATGGAAAGGTGACCGATTTGACTTTCTCATCCGTCGGCGTCACGAACATTTCTCCCGTGCGGGCGTTGAGTGGACTCCGACACTTGTTTATTCAGGCAACCAGAGAGAAGCCCTCGTTAATCGAAGATTTGTCGCCTCTCCGTGACTTGCGACTAACGGATCTGAATTGTTCCTTCACACGAGTCGCTGATCTTTCTGCGCTAAAAGACATGCCGCTCGTTGTCTTAGCTTGCGAAGGAACCCGCGTCAGCGACCTGTCTCCTTTGAAGGGCATGGTGCGACTAAAAAACCTGTCTAGCAGTGCCACTCAGGTCGAAGATTTGTCACCGCTCAAAGGTATGGCGTTGAACATCCTGACCTTGGGCGAGACAAAGGTCAGCGACCTAACGCCGCTCAAGGGCATGCCTCTTACTTATTTCGTCCTTTACCACACGACCGTAAGCGATCTCACACCCATCACTGGAATGCCGCTTACTCATCTCTCGTGCTCAGATACGAAGGTCACCGACTTGTCCCCAATACGGGGCATGAAACTCGCAACCTTCCATTGTGACTTCAAACCTGAGCGTGATGCGGCGCTTCTCCGCTCTATCAAGACGCTGGAGACAATCAACAAGCTGCCTGCCGCCGAGTTCTGGAAAAAGGTGGACGCGGAATTGGTAGCGAAGCCGGCAACGAACGTCGTGACGGCCGCAATGCCTGCCGCCAACACCGTCGCATCCGTCGCTGCCACAGTTCCTCAATCATCCGAAGACGCTTTCTTCAAGTCCATCGCCGGGCTACCGGCCGATCAGAAAGTCGCCCGGGTCGTCGCGAAGCTCAAGGAACTCAATCCGAACTTCGACGGCAAGGAGACGCACAAAATCGAGAGCGGCGCGGTGACGGAATTGTCAATCTCGACCGTAGGAGTGACAGACATTACGCCGGTGAGGGCGCTGAAGTGGCTGAAGAAACTGGTCGTCACGCCGTGGGCGGCGAACCAAAAAGGCGCGCTATCAGACCTCTCGGCGCTCAAAGGTCTGCCGCTGACATGGCTGTGGTGTCACAACAACCCGATCAACGATTTGTCGCCGCTCAAGGGCATGCCGCTGACCGTGCTGAGTTGCGGCGGCACGCAGGTGGGCGATCTCTCGCCGCTGACCGGCATGAAGCTGACCGTGCTGAGCTTCAACGACACGACGGTGACAGAGCTTGGCCCGCTGGAAGGCATGCCACTGACGGTGCTCTGGTGCAATAACACCCAGGTGACTGACCTCTCGCCGTTGCAGACCATGCCGTTGCAGGAACTGCGCTGCAACTTCAGCCCCGATCGCGACGCAGCCATTCTGCGCGGCATCAAAACGCTCGCGAAGATCAACGATGTTGCCGCTGGCGCGTTTTGGATGCGAATCGGGCCGATAAAAGGAGCCAGTGTGAGCCGCCAGCCCTCAGCCGGTGCAACAACATCAAGAACAACAACACCAGCGCCCGGTCAAGCAACTGGGTCTGCCAAATTGACACCTACCGTCGGCCATGCGCAGCCCAACCAGCCGTATGTGACCGGCATAAGCTTGGAGTTGGTCTGGATTCCGCCGGGTGAGTTCATGCTGGGCAGCACGAAAGAAGAACGGGAATGGGCGGCCTTGCCACGGAATGGTGGAGGTGGAAACTTGTCAAAGTGGGAAACGGGGGAGCCGAAGAAGGCCACGATCAAGAATGGGTTCTGGTTGGGTAGAACAGAAGTAACAGTCGGACAATGGAGGCAATTTGCCAACACCGCGAACTACCAAACCGATGCGGAAAACGTCGGGGAAGCAAACGGACCGCGAAGCGCAGGGGACAGGCAGAGCATATTGACCACGGAGAAGGTGAAAGGGTTGTGTTGGACGAATACGAATTTTGGCATCGTTCTCAAAGAAAATCACCCCGTCAGCTACATCAGTTGGAACGATGCGGTGGCGTTTTGCGAGTGGTTGACTACGGAAGAGCAGAAAGTGGGAAGACTGCCAGCGGGATACAAGATTCGGCTGCCAACAGAAGCGGAATGGGAATATGCGTGCCGTGCCGGCAAGCAGACTAAGTTCTGGTGGGGTGACACCGAAGTGGGACGCGAGAGTCGGCAAAACGGGGCGGGTGATGCAGATCCTTTTCCTTGGGTTTCACCAGTTGACTATTTCGGGGCGCGTGGGCGAAACCGTTTTGGATTGGCGGACATGTTGGGCAATGTTGACGAATGGTGCATGGACGGATTTGATCCAGCAGGTCCGCATGAGCAGATATACACAGCGGATAACTCGTCGCACCCCGTGAGAGGAGGTAGCTCTGTTGGGAGTCATGGCAGCGTTCGCTGTGGGTATCGCGCGCCAGATGGTGCGGCTACAGCACGTTGCTATCATGGCTTTCGCGTCAGCTGTGGCGTGGAACCATCGTCTGCAACAGGCGGCAGGGCGGAAAGGCCGATAACGACGTCGGCCGGCCAGAAGACCATGCCTGCAACAACAACGCCAACCGGAGCGATCTCCGCCAAGGAACAAATCCGCCGGTTCGTAGAAAAGATGAAGGAACTCAACCCGGAGTTCGACGGCAAGGTGGATTACAAAGCCGACGCGCGAAAGGTTACGGAACTGGAATTCTCTGCGATGGGTGTGACGGACATCTCACCCATCGCTCAGTTCAAGGATCTTGCCAAACTCAAGTGTGAAGGCGTGGGGACCAGCCAACGATCGAAGCTCGCGGATTTATCGCCCTTGAAAGGAATGCAACTGACGGAATTGTTATGCGGCTTCAGTCAGGTAGATGATCTCTCGCCTTTGAAAGGTATGCGTCTGACATCGCTGAGCATTATGTGGGCACGAGTCGCCGATCTGTCACCGTTGAATGGTATGTCGTTGAAGTATCTGACCATGAATGGTGTCCAAGTCAACGACCTCTCGCCGCTGAAGGGAATGCCTTTGACAAGCATGTCTTTCAATGACACCCCAATCAGCGATCTGTCCCCGCTCAAGGGCATGCCGCTGACGAGACTGTCTCTTGCTAAGACGAAAGTCACCGATCTCTCGCCGTTGAAGAACATGCGGCTAAACTTGTTGCGCTGCTACAAGAACCAAGTAACCGATCTCTCGCCTATCAAAGGCATGCCGCTCGAAGAACTCGCCTGTGACTTCGTTTCCGATCGCGACGCGAAAATCCTGCGCTCCATCAAGACGCTGGTGCAAATCAACAACTTGCCGGCAAAGGAGTTTTGGAAGCGCGTGGAGGCTGGCGAGGCGCCGCAGGCGACAAAGTAGAGCAAAGGTCGAGAGCCGGAGGGTAGCTTCTCGGAGATGCGATGGCTCGACACCACTTTGGCGAGCGGTGTCTGAATCAAGCGTGATTGATGTTTGGCGGCAGCAGTGGCGTCACGACGATAAGGCAGGCGATCTTTCGCGCTCTTGAACATCGCATCGCTGCCTGATAGTTTGCGCTACTATTTTCGACCACCGTGGTCAGGAAAAGGATGCTTACATGCCAGTCAAGAAAACGAAGTCTCGCAAACAACCGAAGAAAGCTTCTGCGCCAACGGCCAAGAACCCCATCCTCAAGGAAATCTTTGCCCGCACGCGCACGCCGGAATTTGAGCGTTACCTGAAGAACCTTATCGTCGAGATCTGCCGGTTCAATACGACGCCAAACCCGGACGTGTCGGTCATGCGCGAAGCGGAAGCAGGCTGCTTCCGTATCCTTGAGCGCGAGCTGAAGGACATCGGTTTTGCCGGCGCGCGCATCGAACGGCGACCGGTCAACCCAGCGATCAAGTCGCACCCGAACTACTCGCTCCTCCACTTCACCAAAACGCCGCAACGTCCAGCCGGTCTGACACCGGAGGAAACCTACGCTGGCCGCGGCAACCTGCTCTACATCATTCCCGGTGCTGGCGGCGGTGACGGGCAATCGGTGGCGGTAAACAGCCACGTGGATGTCGTCGCGCCGTATTTCCCACCACGCGCTGAGGGCAAGCTGGTCCACGGCCGCGGCTCGGCCGATGACAAGGGGCCGACCATCTGCGCGGTCGCGGCGCTGAAGGTTCTTTCCGAAGTCATGGCCAAGGCCGGTCTGAAGTGGCAAAAGAACGTCGTCATGATGACCGTCGTCGAGGAGGAAACCGGCGGCAACGGCTCTCTCTCGTTGGCGTTGGACCGGGAGCTGAAGAAGCTCTACGACAGCATGATCGTGCTGGAGATCACCAGCCTCAAACTCCACCCAGCCAACCGTGGCGCGGTCTGGTATCGCGCCGACTTGAAGAAGGTCGAGGGCGCGTCGCTTTTCGAGATGGCTGCATTCGTGAATGAGGAGATGGAGAAGGAAGGAGCGGCTATCCGCGCCGAAAGCCGCCATCCGCTCTTCCCGCAGCGGCCGGTGCAAACCTGCCACGGCATCATCGGCTCCTTTGGCGAGCATCCAAGCCGTATCTGCGGCGAGGTGAACTTTGCAATTCGATTCGACACCGCGCCGACCGAAAAAACCAAACTGCTCGTGCGCGATTGCATCGAATTAGGACTGGCTGGCTACACCGGTCTCTACGGCGACAAGAGCAAGGTGATCGAGACCTCGACCGGCAAACCGATGGTGCCGGTCCATTATGATTTCGTTTGCGACGGCAATGGTTTCGACGTGAACGTGCATGGCGCGACCGGCCACATGGGCGCGATCCGCGACCGCGACGGCGCGATCACCAAGATGGCGCACTTGGTCCGCAGCCTTGCGCAGTCGCGGTTGAGGATTGAAGCCGTCGCCGGCGGTCCGATGCGGTTGGAGCTCGGCGGCAAGCCTTACGGCGACGCGCTGGTGCTTGAAGGTGGCCAAGGCTTCGTTCCGACTCACAACATCAACGAAGTCATGGACCGCATGCGCTGTGCAGCCCAGCGCGGCGCGGAGACTTATCTGCGGCGGCTCGGCAGCTCGGAGCGTGGCGAAGACGTCGTGAGAGTCACCTATGAGAAGCTCCACAACGTCGCGTTCGACGGCGATCCCGACTCGCCCTCGATGCGCAACGCCATCAGCGCTGCAAAGGAAACCGGTATCTGGAAAGACGAGCCGATCCTTGGCTGGACGGTGTCGTGCGACGCGCGGCTCTTCGCCACCGAATATCCGGGGATGCCTGTGCTGACGTTCGGCCCCGGCACGTTGGCTCACGCGCACTCCGACCAAGAGCAACTCTCGCTGGACGAGGCGCGCGCCGCAGTGGAATTCTTGGCGGTGTTCCTCTTGAAGCAAACCGGCACCATTTGACAGAACAATACTCATGAAAACCAAACTCCGTCTCGGCATCATCGGTGCGGGCTCCGTCGTCCGCGAAATCTACCAATACCTCTACTTCCGCAGCAGCTACACGCCGCTGCTGGAAATCTGTGCCGTCGCTGATCCAAACGAGCAATACCGAAACTGGTTCGGCGACCTCGCGGGCCTGCCGGCCAACCGCCGTTTCACCGACTACAAGGAACTGCTCGCGAAGACCGAACTCGACGCAGTGCAGATCAACACGCCGGACCACCTGCATTGCGCGCCAACGGTGGCAGCATTGAACGCGGGCCTCGATGTTGTGGTGCCGAAGCCGACCGCCGCGACGCTGAAGGATGCGCATGCGATGATCGAAACGGTGAAGAAGACCGGACGCTTCCTCGGCGTGGATTTCCACAAGCGCGAGGATCCGCGCATCAAGGAAGCCGAGGCTCGTTTCCAGAGTGGCCGCTACGGGCAGTTTCAGGCGGCGGTGTTCTACATGCTCGACAAGCTCAGCATCGCCGACCCGAACCACTCGCCGCGCTTCTTTGCGTCGCCTGACTTTGCCGAGAAGAACACGCCGGCGTCGTTCCTCACGGTGCACATGGCGGACGCGTTGATGAAGATCGTCAACCTCACGCCCGTGCAGGTGCGCGCTGTCGGCTATTCGCAGAAGCTGCCGTCGCTGAAGCCGATCGCGGTGAAGGGCTACGATCTCGTGGACACGGAGATACTGTTCGACACCGGCGCCATCGCTCACATCCTCACCGGCTGGGCGTTGCCCAACTCCGCGTGGTCCAACACCGTGCAGTCCAGCCGTATCATCTGTTCCGACGGGATGATGGACCTCGGCTTGGACCAGCCCGGCCTGCGCGAGTTCCATCCCGACGGCATTTTCGAGGTCAACCCGCTCTTCAAGAACTTCGACAAGGACAACAGCGTGACCGGCTACGGCATCGGCAGCCCCGGCCGCCTCTATCAGCAGATTCTCGCGTCGCGCAACGGCAAGGTGTCTGCCGCCGACCGCGAAGCGATGAACAGCCCGATTACGCTCGGTTTCTATACAACGCTCGTGTTGGAGGCTGCCGAGAAAAGCCTGGTTGACGGTGAGAAGCTTGCCACCGGCGCGACGATCGGTTCGACTATTGACCTGCGGAAGCTCGTCGTGGAGCAACTCGGCGCGAAAGCCGCCAAGCAATACAAGCTCGGCTGAGCATTCGAGCAAACGCTCGTCAGATCACTTCCCGGCTTTTTTCGCCGCGGGTTGGGCCGCCAGTTGCCCGACGATGTCCATGACGAGGTGCGCGGAGTTCTGCGCCGCAAGTGCGGTGAATGAGTCCACGTCCTGAAGCGCGTTGTGGTCCGCGCCGTCGCTGATGCTGCGGACGATCAGCCACGGCACGCGCAGATCCCGGCAGACTTGCGCCACCGCCGCGCCCTCCATCTCCACTGCGTCAGCGCCGAGCGCCTTGCGCAGCTCGGCCTTCTTTGCCGGCGACGCCACGAAGACGTCGCCCGTCACGACCACGCCCTTGATAATGCGCGGTTGCCGCTTGCCTTCGCTCGTTTCGATGTCACCGAGTTTGAGGCGCTTGCCGGCCGATTCCGCCAGCGCCAACAGCCGCGCGTCCGGCTCCAGAAACACTGGATTGCGCAGCCACGTCATCGGACTTTTCGTGCCGCGCACCTCCATGCCTTCCGTTGTGAGGTTGCCGAAATCATGATGGGCGGTTTTCGCCGCGATGACGATGTCGCCGGGGCGGAGATCGGGGTTGATGCCGCCGGCGATGCCGCAGAAGATCAGTTCACTCGGCCGGTAATGCTGGACCAGCAAGGCCGTGACCATCGCGGCGTTGACCTTGCCGATACCGCTGCGGCAAACGACCACGTTGCGCCCTTTCAGTTTGCCGACGGCGAAGTGGATGCCGTGAAGCACTTCCTCCTTCGGCCCGGTGATCACTCGATAGAGCGGCGTCAGTTCATCGTCGAACGCACCGAGGATGCACGTGATCGGCGCAGCCGTCGGCTCCGCTGCCTCCGCCGTGCGTAGCAAAAAGATGGCAACCGCGAACGCGAGCAGTGTCAGATGAATTGTTCTCCGCATGGCACGGTCACGGCGACTTTAGCAGGCGTTGCAACTCCTCCTCCAGCGCTTTGCGTGTCGCCTCGTTAAGCTGGCTTTGCTCTTTCAGTATCTCCCGCAGCGCCGCGATGGCGTCGGAGAGCGTCTCGCCGCGCATCATCTCGGCCAGAATCGCCCGCATCCGTTCGTAAGCGGCTTGCGCTTGCTCCTGCGCCGCGCTCAAGTTCGGCGTCGCCGTGCTGAGTTGCGCCACCACCGATTCGAGCAACAGTCGGCTCACATCGGCCAGTGGCTCCACGACGCGCGCGCGCAGCCGTTCCTGCTCGGCGGACGTGCTGACGCGGTTGTTCTGCATCTCGTCGAGAATCCGCCGGAACAACTCTGACATCGTCTGGCAACCGTTACCGACCTCGCGCTCGTCGGCCACGAGCGGCGAGAGCTGCACCAAGTCCGGCTGCTTGCCCGCCGTTGCGCGCTGGCGGATCACCTGCAGCGCGTCGAGCGCCTCGCGATGCTTGCGCGTCAGCCGTTCGAACTCGGCGCGGTATTCCTTCTGGCGGCGGTTCAGGTCCGCCATCAATTCCGCCGCGCTCACCACGCGCAGCGCCAGCGACTGGCTCTGGCCGCGCCCCGCCGGTGTCGCCGCGTCCGCCGCCTCGACGCGGAGGTTCAACACCGAGCCTTCAGCGACTCGTAACGGCTCCACCGGCAGCCGCGTCTCCAACCGAACCTCGGCATTGCCCAGCGCCGCGCCGGCAAGCGGTTGGCTCTGCCAAGTTGTGTTGTTGGTGGATGTCGCGAGGCTTAGCGCCGCCACACCGAAGTCGTCGCGCGCCTCCGCCGCCAGCGGGAGCGTCGCCACGGGCGTGATCTTGTCGCCGATGCCGCTCAGCGTCAGCCGCGCCAGCGGCGGCCGGTCCGGCTGCGCGTCGAGCATTAACGTGAGCGCCCGTTCCGCGCGCAACCCCTCAACGTCCTCCAATCCGATACGCACCGGCCCACTTTCGTTGACCACGAATTGCGCCACGACATTCGTCCCACTCTCCACACGCACGCTCGCCGCCGCACCCAGCTGCGCCATTTCCGAACTTTGAACTTTGAACTTTGAACTTTGAACTTCCGCTACGCGCAACGGCCTCGTGCTCGTCGCACGCAGTTCGAGCCGCGTGCCGACGACCGCCTCGACCGCGCCGTCGCTCGGCCCGGTCTCGCGCGGCGACTGGCGCGTGTAGGCCGGATAGACGAGCCGCATCCGCACGTTGCGCAGCATCGGCGGGTCCACCACCTCGACGCGCAGTTCGCCTGTCGTGCCGTCGCCGCCGAAAGCGCGAAACCGGAAACCCTCGACGACCGACTCAAACCGTTTTGAAAACTTTCCGCTGCCGGAGCGCGTGAGCACCTCGCGGAACCGGCCGGCGTGCTCGTAGTCCAGCACCAGCTTCACGGTTTCCGGAATCTGCCGGCCCGACGCGGTCACCATGATGTTGAACGGCGCGCCGCGCACGACCCGCGCGGTGCCATTGGAAAAACCGGTGATTTCCAGCGTCGTCGCGCGCGGCCACTCCACGTTTCGCAGCAACACGTCGCGCTGCCACCACACCTCCAGTTCCCGCGGGAAGAACGCCGCCACCATCGCGATCACCAGCAGCGCACCGGTGCCGAGCGCGAGGCACCGCATGAGCCGGCCACCGTCAAGCGCCTGCGACGGTCGCACGCCCTCCGCAATCTCCGCTGCCTCCGCCGCGACGTGTTCCAGCAACGCCGGGGATGTCACCTCCGCCATTCCGCATTCCGCATTCCGCACCCCGCACTGCTCAACCGCCGTCAGCAACCGGTCGCCGAACTGCGGAAATGCCCGCTCCAATGTCAATGCGAGTTCCGCGTTCCCAAGCCGCCGGCTCAACGGTCGCAGCAGGTGACGCCACGCCGCCATGCCGATGAGTGCCACCGCCGCTGTGCCGACGATGCCACGCGGACCGAAGTCCAACCGCAGCCACCAGTCCAGCAACCACGTCGTCGCCGCGACCACCACGGCCGCCGCGCCAACGCGCGCCAGCCCGCCCAGCGCAAGATGCAGTCGGAGCAACAAGCGCAGCGTGCCGAGCAGTTGATGAATCCGTTGGTTCATGAATCCAAAATCCAAAATCCAAAATCTGAAATTATCACGCCAGATTCTTCCATTTCCTTATCGCCCATTCCGTGAACAGCAGCCCGCAGAACACGCACAGCGCCAGCGGCGTGTCCCAGATGTCCTGCGTTTGCTCGTTGACCAGCAGTTGCTCGCGTTTCGGCAAAAGCTTTGGCAGTTCCCCGATCCGGTCGAGCGTCAGGAACTCGCCGCCGGTGGTCGCCGCGATCTGCCGCAGCAGCGGCTCGTTCATGCGCGTGTCCTTGAACTCCAGCCGCGGCAGCGCCACGCGCACCGTCTTGAGCGCCATCGCATCGCGCGCGGTGCTGCCGGGAACGGTGGCGGTGATCTCGCACAAGCCGAGCTGCTCCGCCACCAGCGAGCCTTCAAACTCGCCAGCCGCGCCCGCGATGGGATCGAGCCGCAGCGCACGCACGGCTGTTGACGCCGTTTTCACTTGCGCCTCGAAAAGATCCATCGCCGCCGGCTTGTAGCCCGCGTCAAGCGCCTTCGCCCGCACCGTGATCCGCTGGCCGAGCGAGTATTCGTCGTGGTCGGTCGTGAGCACGAGCCGTTTCATTCCGCCGAGCAGCCGGCCTTGCGTCAGATAGCGCACCGCCTGGCTCCAGAACTGCTCGAACGCGCGCGCGCCACCGAACCGCCAGCGCCATGTCGAATCGCTCGCCACGAACAGCACGCGGCCCGGCCCGTAGAACTGCGTCGCCACGATTGGCTGCGGCCCCTGCCGCGTCTGTCGGCGCGGATCACTGTGCACCGCCAGCGCCGTCGCGCCCGGCTTGAGCGCGCGCACCGGCTGCGCCCAGTAGAAGCCCGGCATCGCCGCCCAGATGCGGCGGTTACGCTCCGGGTCGGCGTCGAGTTGGAAGACAGGGTTCTCAAATCCCGCCGCCGTCACCAGCCACGGCCAGTCCTGCTGGTTCACGCGGCTGAGCGCCTCGGCCACGGTGAGTTGCTCGCGCTCGATCTGCACCGGCAGCAGGTCCGCGACCGGTCGTAGCTCGCTTGCCATCAGAAAACCCGTCGTAAACTTGTTCGACGCGATGAACGCCAACCCGCCACCGTGGTCGCCGACGAACCGGGCCAGCAATTTCGCCCACGCCGCGTCGAACTCGCGCGGATCGGGATCGAGCATGACGATCACGTCGTAGCCGAACAACTCCTGCTCCGTCTTCGGTAGCGTCGTCAGCGGCGCGTCGCCTTCCTGGTTGAACGCCGCGTCGGCGCTCTGGAGCCAGCAACTTACCGAGAGCGTCGTGTCGCGCGTCAGGTGGTTCTTGAGGTAGCGGTATTCCTTGCCCGCGTTGCCGGCGATGAAGAGCACGCGGGGCTTTTGGGCGATGACGCGCGCGATAAACGACGCGCTATTGTCGCGGTCGGTCAGTTCATCCGCCAGCGGTTCGATGCTCGCCGCGTAGGTGAACGTGCCGAGCTGTTGCGGCTGCGCGCGGAGCGTCACGTCGAGCGGCTGGTTGTTCGGCGGGAGCTTGATTGCTTGCTCGGCGACAACGCGACTGGTGGAAGAAGGAGTGTTGGAGTGCTGGAGTGTTGGAGTGTTGGGATTCTCTCGCAGCGTCACCTTCGCCGTTGTTCCCGCCAGCTCCTTCGCCAGCACCCGCACTGTGAACACCGCCTCGTCGTCCTTGAACAACACCGGGTTTGCGGTGAGCGACGCAACCTCGATGTTCCGCGGGGCTTTCGGATTGCCGACGCCGACCGCGAACACCGGCACGCCGCGCTGGGCGGCAAACTGCGCCGCCGCCATCGTCTCGCCATCGGTGGCTTGTCCGTCGCTGACGAGCACCACCGCCGCCACCGGCTGGCCGCGCGAGTTCTCGATGGTTTGCCGCAGCCCGTTCGCCAGCGACGTAGCCGCGCCCTGTGGCTTCAAGCCGGCAAAATCATTCGTCGCCAGCTCTCGCCAGCCGTCCGAGAACGCCGCCAGCCGCAGTTGATGAGAAGAGGCAAGAGTTAAGAGTGAAGAGTTAAGAGTTAAGAATGATTTGACTTGGTCAAGCCGCGTGACTGTGCCCACCGCTCCGCGATTCGCGTTCCGCGTTCCGAGTTCTTCAATTCCCATGCTCAGCGAATCGTCCACCAACAGCCATGCCGTGCTCTTCAACCGCTCGCTGCGATCAATCACGAGCGTCGGTTGGAACAGAATCGCCAGCGCCACGGCGAGCGCGGCGAGCCGCAGCGCCGTCAGCAACCGCCGCACGCCCGCCGAGATCACCGCGCCCTCGCGCTGATACTCCCGCACCGCGTGCCACAGCAGAAACGCCACCAACGCCAGCGTCGCCAGCGACCACCACCCGCCCTCCGCCGCCGTCGGCA